>ERZ808044.19-NODE-19-length-232256-cov-51.881294_pt1 | contig 232256 bp, 203 predicted proteins | sample MGYA00380195_ERZ808044 | MGnify/ENA primary metagenome ERZ808044 (study PRJEB31490, sample SAMN06133423) | mouse gut metagenome | isolation source: Z7_2 | host: mice | place: China: Chengdu | collected 2015-05 ...
GACTGCCTGAAGCTCGTCAGCTACAACACCCACCACGAACCCATGGACGTGCCGATGGCGGCCATCAACACGATGGCCATCGTGAAGTTCTCCATACGTAGGAATATGATGATGTGATGGAAGCTGGGGGCGTTTTCGGGAGCTGAGAGAGTTAGAGGGAGCTAAAGGAGTTAGAAGGAGTTATCGGAAGTTATCACTCCGCTTCGCTCCGTTAGGAGTTAAAGGCCAATAGTATTACTATATGTCAACAGGACTATCGGCTTCTAACTCCTAAGCCGACTTGTCGGCTGATAACTCCCGATAACTCCTTTAACTCCTGTAAACGAAAAAGCCATGCTCCTGTAAACGAAAAAGCCGTGAAAACGTAGCAAGATGAAAGAAAACTTTCCTATATTTGCAACTTCAACCCCCAAAAACAACATTACCATGAAAAACTTAACACCCCAACGAGTTGCCGCGGTCGACGTGTTCCGCGCACTCACCATGTTCCTCATGCTCTTCGTCAACGACATCCCCGGACTGAAAAACGTCCCCCACTGGCTGATGCACGCCGAAATCAACGAAGATATGCTGGGATTTTCCGACACCATCTTCCCCGCCTTCCTGTTCTGCATGGGTATGTCCGTCTCTTTCGCCATACAGAACCGCTACCGGAAGGGAGACACCACCACGCAAGTCATCGCACACATATTCTGGCGCACGGTGGCGCTCATCGCCATGGGACTGTTCTCGCTGAACAGCGGCGGCATCGAGGGCGGACTCTCCCACGCCTGGTTCACCATCCTGATGGTCGTCGGCTTCTTCCTGACGTGGGGCGTATACCCGAAGGCGGAAGGCACCAGACGGCACCTGTTCACCGCAATGAAGACGGCAGGCGTCCTGCTGCTCGCCGCCCTGGTCATCTATAAGGACCTGAACGGTCGCCCGTTCCACGTAGGCTGGTGGGGCATCCTCGGCCTTATCGGCTGGACGTATGCCGTATGTGCCGGCATCTACCTCTTCACGCGCGAAAGCCTGCGCCGCAACGCGGTGGCATGGTTCGCCGTCGTGGCACTTGCCGTTGCCAGCCACTCCGGCCTCATCCCGGACGGCTACGGAAGCCGCATCGTGCTGTTGCCCTTCATCCCGAGCGACTGGACGCTGCACGCACTCGGTATGTCGGGACTGCTGACCTCCCTGCTGATGCAGCGCTATGCCGACCGCGAACGTCCGGGCAAGTTCATCGGCCTGCTCTGCCTGCTGGGCGCCGGTATGCTCGTCCTGGCACTGGCGTCGCATCCCTACTGGATTATCTCCAAGATACAGGCCACCCCGTCGTGGCTCTTCTTCTGCCTTGCCGCTTTCTTCCCGCTGTTCGGCTTCTTCTACTGGCTGACCGACGTGAAGGGCAAGACCGGTTGGTTCGACATCCTCAAACCCGCAGGTACCGCCACGCTCACCTGCTACATCCTTCCCTACGTATGGTACTCCGTCCAGCAGTTGGCAGGCTGGAGCTATCCGGAAGCACTGGGCAGCGGCGTGCCGGGACTGCTCAAGTCGCTCGTCTTCTCCCTCGTCATCGTACTGCTGACCGGCCTGCTGGTGAAAGGCAAGATAAAGCTGAAAGTGTAGCCGACAGGCAATCGTACGGCAAGCTGCCGTACCGCAAGCATACCGATACAGGGCATCCCGGCAAAGACATCGTACCAACAACATACCCGTTTCCTTTGCCGGGAGACGGTATGCCCTTACTTTTGTGATGCTATGGGATTTTCCACGGCAACAACAGAAGTAATGTCATCCATCTATGAAAACACCAGCAAAACACTACTTAGGAACGGTTGCATCCGTCCTGCTGTTCTCCGTATTGTTACTTCCTTTGCCCATTACAGCTCAGGATATAATAATCGGAAACGTCGTTGCTTCCGACAATGAAAGCATCATTTACCAAGTGAAAGTGGAATACGCCAACGCCGCCAAAACCATGACGGGCTCGTTCTATGAGCCGCATTTCGAGATTCCTCTCGATTCCATCGGAGAAATAGCGCTGACGGTTACCTCCGACGGATACGAAACCTACCAGACGCGGAAGACGCTGCAACCGTCCACGAACGACCTGGGAGAAATCATCCTGTACAAGAAGTCCGTGCAGTTGCAGGAGGTGGTGGTGAAAGCCAAGAAGAACGAGATAGAACACAACGGCGCAAACTACACCATACGGAACATACAGGGCACGCACCTGGGTGATGCGGGCAACCTGATGGATATGCTGAAGTGGACTCCGGGAGTGGTGGTGACGAACGGCAGCAATATCTCCGTCGCGGGCGCCGGTACGCCTATCATCTACATCAACGACCGGAAGATAACCAACCAGTCGGAACTGGACGTGCTGTCGTCGACCGATGTCAACAAGATAGAGATTATCAAAGACCCGGACGCACGCTACCAAAACGGGACAAATGCCGTGGTGAAGATTTACCTGAAAAAACAGCTGAAGGACTTTTTAGGCGCCACAGTCAGCAACAACTTCACCGTCAGAAGACGGTATTCGGAAAACCCGCGCATCACCCTCGCAGGCAAAAGCGGTATCGTGTCGGGCAACTTCTCGCTGAACTACCGCCATACCAAGACCCGAGCGTATGATGACTACCTGACCACCATCCGGCATTCCGAAGACGACATTTTCAGGAACAGCTCGGACGGCGGCTTCGGCGGGATATCCAACAACTATACCGTCTTTGGAGGGCTGGGCTTTGACTTGTCGCCCAAGCAGAAACTGGGCATCCAATATTCGGGAAATTTCATAAACGGCGACCAATATAAATTCCACGACATAACCATCGACAACAACGGAAAAACAACGTTGAAGAAAAGCGATTCGGACGGAGAGCTAAACCGGAAACTGCACAGCGTCTCCGCCAACTACACCTGGGACCGCAACGAACGCTCTGCCTTGAACCTCGTTGCCGACTATGCCTTCAGGAAAAACTACGAAGACATGGATATGCGGGAACTGAACCTGAACACCGGCAAACTCTATCCTACCTACACGGAGACAACCACAGACTATAAAATCTACACCTTCAACGGCGACTACTCCTTCGGCATAGGCAAGAAAGACCGGGAACGGATAGGCGTAGAAGCCGGTCATACCCAGAACAACTCGGGAACCACCATCAACAACAAGCCGCAGGACATCGACCGGAAGAACCAGTGGCTTGCCGCATACGCCACCTTCACGCGCACGTGGGGAAAGTTCGACGTCTCGTTGGGCCTGCGCTACGAATACGACTACACGGACACCAAGACCATCGAAAACAAAGAATCCACCAGTTTGAAAAAGACCTACTCAAACCTCTTCCCCAATGCCCTGGTCACCTACAAACAGAAAGAAGGCATCAGCTACACCCTCAGCTACCGCAGAAGCATAGGCAGACCGTCGTTCAGCGAACTGACCCCCATCGTCAGTTACGAAGACTCCCTGCACTACTGGACAGGCAACCCGCTGCTGAAACCCTCGTTTAAGAATACCGTTGCACTTGCCGCCAACCTGAAGAGCCTGACCATCCGGGCTATTTATAAATACACCACAAATCCCACGGTCTCGTCTTATACACACGACACCGAAAACCCCAATATCTTAGTAAACAGGCCGCAAAACATCGACCATTCGCAGAGCTGGGACCTCGGGCTGGAATACTCCGAATCATTCGGACAATTCAGCGTCTCGTCTTTCGGCTACCTGACTTGCAGTTACATCACCTATCCCTACTTAGGAAAAGAGACCTTCTTCCGGAACATCTCTGCCAGCCTGGGTGTATATGCCAGTTACCGCTTCTGTCAATATTTTGAAGCATACGCCAACACCTATTACTATTCTCCCAGCAGAAGCGGAACACACAAAAACGGATATTCGCTCAACACCAACGTCGGTATCTCCGGGCGTTTCTGCAAAAACAAGCTGTATGTATCCGTCGGCGGAGAAGACCTGTTCGCCAAAAGCGTGACTCCCCAATGGACCAACAACTATGCCGATACAGAATACAAGAGGCACAACAGGTATGACACACGCGGCGTAAGCCTGACACTGCGCTATACGTTCAACTCCATAAAGACAAACTTCCGGAACAAGAGCGGCAACCAGGAAATACTGCAAAGGGCGGACTAACCAGGTATTGGCACAAAAATAAATGACAGAAAACAGAAATAAAACATCCTGCATTACCCAGGTTACTTCTTTAAGTATTATCTTTACCGCATCATAATTGAATAAACCGATGGTGCGGATTCTACAGAAATCCCATCGGTACAAGATAATCTTAATAGAAATGTATTTATGAAAACCATAAAATTCCTACTTGCAATCGTCCTGTTATCTGCCGTTTATTCTTGTGGCAACAAACCCTATCCCCGCCTGATGCAGGTGGCGGACTCATTGGTAGATATACGTCCGGACAGTGCCCTGTCTTTGTTGATGCAACTGAAAGGGAGCATTGACAAAGAGCCCGAAGCCACACAAATGAATTATAACATATTAATCATCAGAGCGAAAGAGAATACACATACCTTTTTTACTTCTGACAGTCTCGTCATACCTCTATTAGAGTATTACAAGAATAACAAAGAACAGTTACCGGAAATATATTATTATGCGGGAATAATTTACTATACCATGGGAGATTCGCCACAAGCACAAGATTACTTGCGGAAAGCACTAAACGCATTCAAAGGTAGTACAAATTACCGCATTCTCTATAAAATATATCATTTCCTTGGGATGATATGTCACTTGAATCATGCCACACACGCAAACTCTATCCCACTCTTTAAGCAAGCCAACCATTATGCAGAATTAAGTACCGACAGTACCCTCATGGCCTATGGACTGCTCTTTATCGCCAGAGGATATCAGGGAGAAAATACAGACAGTATGTCGTATTATTACCGGAAAGCAAGCGACATGGCACAACAAATAAACAATAAAGGATTATACAATGACATCAATACCGAATGTGGGATGTGCCATTTTCAGGAAAGAAATTATCAGAAAGCATACGATGCTTTTCAAGTTGTCCATTGGGATTCCTTGAAACACTTACCAACCTACTACTTTACCCGTACTCACCTGTTTTATGAAACAGCCAAATGGGACTCAGCCCGATACTATTGCGAAAAAATGCTCTCTACCGACAACTGGTATCATAATAAAGATGCCTATTATAAAGACCAGAAAAACGGTTATAAAATGATGAGCCAAATAGCTGACAAACAAGGAAAGACAAAAGAAGCGTTGGAGTATCTTGACACTTCCCTACTCTATGTGGACAGTTTGTTATCAGCATTAGTTATGACTATGAACAGCCAAAACAGTTGGTTACACAACTATCATGCCCGCGAAGAAGAAAACCAACGTCTTGATGGTGTCATCCAAGGACAAAAGGACCAAATCATTGTGCTTTCGGCAATTATCGCCTGCATTCTTATGTTCATTCTATCAGCCTGCATCGTCTACGCATTGCGAAGGGAACTATTCATCGAGCGGCAGAAAGAGAAGCTGAAAGAGATTGCCGAAAAACAGTATCGGAGCAGTCAGGAGTTCATCATGATGAATGAGAAACGGATAGAATCCATCAAAGAGAAGCTGAGAAACATCGAATACCAGAAAGATGAAATGGAGAAAGGATTGCAAGAGTCTGAAAAAGAGTTGCTGGAGCTTACCAACAAACAGATAAAGACCAAACAGAAGATACAAACGCTCTCGGAAGAAGCATTCAGGACATCGCAAGTGTACAAAGACTTCTACCACGTGGCAGGAATGCCTCATTCGGAAAGTATCTCCGACAAGAAAAAGCTCACCCTCGGCGATTGGGAAGAACTGACCAGGGCTCTTGACAGAACCTACAACAATTTCACAGAACGGCTGATAGAATTCTACCCCAACATCAGCACACACGAGATACGTATCTGTATGTTACTGAAGATGGGAATCCCCCCTATCAGCATTGCCGACCTGACCGCACGTTCCAAACAGGCAATCAACTCTTCACGTAAAAAACTATATGAAAGGACTCATAACCAGACGGGAACTCCGGATTTATGGGACAAGTTCATTCAGAAATTCTAAAAAACGGTTATGCTAAAGATAGAAACTCCCAACGGTGCGGACAAGGTGTTGCTGCACTCCTGCTGCGCCCCCTGCTCTTCCGCCATCATCGAGTGTATGCTGGCAAACGGCATCCGCCCGACCGTGTTCTACTGCAACCCCAACATCTACCCGCAGGAAGAGTACGAAATCAGGAAACAGGAAGCCATCCGCTTCGTAACGTCCCAAAACCTCGATTTCATCGATGCGGACTACGACTACGAGCGTTGGCGGAATGCCATGTCGGGACTGGAAGACGAACCGGAGCGCGGCTGCCGCTGCCTGAAGTGCTTCACGCTGCGGCTGACGGAAACGGCGCGCTATGCCGCCGAACACGGTTTCTCCGTCTTCACCACCACCCTCGCCTCGTCGCGCTGGAAAAGCCTCGACCAGATAAACGAAGCGGGACGGCGCGCCGCCGCCTGCCATCCCGGCACCCTCTTCTGGGAACAGAACTGGCGGAAAGGAGGCTTGCAGGAACGCCGCAACCAGCTTCTCAAGGAATACGGCTTCTACAACCAGCTGTATTGCGGTTGCGAGTTCAGCAGGCGGAGGCTGGAACAGCACCCTTCTCAGGCAGAAATCATCGACAAAATAAACCCAACTAAAATATAAACAAATGGAAACACTCAAACTTATCACCATCATTGCCCTGCTGGCAATGGGACCGTATTCTACAATTCAGGCACAATGCAACATCCGGCAATGGATGTTGTCGCGCAGCTGGAGCAACGGGTTCAGTGCCTTACCCGACGTCTGCACCGACTTGAAAGAGTTTCACGACCAGTACCAAAAGAACCGGTCGCAATGGGACGCCATGTTCAAGTGGCTTGCCACGCACGACCTTCGGAACATCCCTGCCGGCAAACACCCGATAGAGGGCACTCCGCTGGTCGTTTCGGTGGAAGACAGCGAAAACCAACCCTTGGAAAAGCGTGCGTCCGAGTCGCACTATCACCACATCGACTTCCAGTACGTAGTGAAAGGGACCGAACGCTTCGGCCTCTTAGACCACGAAAGTTCCTATCCCAACGGCGCTTACAAACCGGATGTGCTCCACTACAGCTACGATGCAGACAAAACCATGTTCATCGATTCCACTCCCGAACGTTTCTTCCTGTTCTTCCCCAACGACTGGCACATTGCCAAAGTCCGTACGGAAAAGGAGTCGCAATCCATACGCGTGATTGTCGTAAAGCTGGACTACGTGAAATAACCCTTATTGTCATACCGTCAAAAACAGTCAAGACATGAGAAAATATATTTTTTCACTGCTTCTGTCATTTTTCGCAGTGCATCTGCTCTCCACTCCCTGTCTGGCAAAAGGGAAAGCGAAACACGTGGTTTTAATAGGCCTCGACGGTTGGGGCTCATACAGCGTTCCCAAGGCGGAAATCCCCACTATCAGGCAGCTGATGGCGGAGGGTTCCTATACGTTAGAGAAACGGTCCGCCCTGCCTTCTTCCAGCGCCATCAACTGGGCATCCATGTTCATGGGAGCCGGTCCGGAGCTGCATGGATACACGCAATGGGGCTCCAAGACTCCGGAACTGCCTTCGCGGGTAGTGAATGAGCACGGAATCTTTCCCACCATCTTCCAACTGCTGCGCGATGCACAACCGGAAGCGGAAATCGGCTGCCTGTACGAATGGGACGGAATAAAGTATCTTGTCGACACACTGTCGCTGAGCCACCACGCCAAGGCTCCCGACTACAATCGGTATCCGGAAGCACTGTGCGGCATGGCCGAGAAATACATCAAAGAGAAACGACCGGCGCTGCTTGCCGTCTGCTTCGACAACCCCGACCACGTAGGGCACAAGGTCGGGCACGACACTCCTGAATATTATGCCAAACTGAAAGAACTCGACACGTACGTCGCCCGCATCGTGCAGGCCGTAAAAGACGCGGGAATGCTGAAGGAGACCATCTTCATCGTCACCTCAGACCACGGGGGCATCAAAAAAGGCCATGGAGGAAAAACAATGCAAGAGATGCAGACCCCTTTCATCATCTCCGGAAAGAACGTAAAGAAAGGAGTGGAATTTCACGAAAGCATGATGCAGTACGACGTGGCATCTACCATCGCCTATATCTTCGGGCTGAAACAACCGCAGGTGTGGATAGGACGACCGATGAAAGAAGGGTTTAGATAGTGATTAGTTCTTTAGTGATTAGTATTAAGAAAAGAACTTACGATGGCTTACTAATTAGTAATTACTAATCACTAATCACTAATCACTAAAGAACTAATCACTAATCACTAATCACTATTTTTCATCGATAGACAAGTGTCGAAAGATGGTCCTCTGCAAACATCTCGTTCGCCACTTCCCATAGAACCTCCGGAGTGAGCTGCCCGATGCGGCGGAACAACGCTTCGGAGGTTTCGCATTTATCGTAGTGCAGGAAAGTCTTCGCCATACCGAGGGCATTGTTCTCATTGTTGTCCGAAGCCACACCTATCTGCCCGATGAGCTGCTTCTTGGCGGCGGCAAGCTGCGAAGAGGTCATCTTGGCATCGCGCAGGCGTTTCAGTTCCTTATGCACAAGGTGTGTGCAGAGGTCCGCATCCTCGGGGTCGCAACCGAAATAGATGCAGAAAGTGCCGGTGTCGGTGTAGGAAGTCAGGTTGGACTCCACGTTGTAGACCAGCCCGCGCCGTTCGCGCAAGGCGACGTTCAGGCGGCTGTTCATGCCGGGACCGCCCAGGATGTTGTTCAGCAGGTAGAGCGCCGTGCGCCTGTCGTCGTAGGCATCGTAGCCGCGACCGCCAATCATGACGTGCGCCTGGTGAGTATCTTTGTGTACGACCAAGGTCTTCGGGACATACAGCGGAGGGGGCGTGCGGCGGTTGTCGACGGCCACAGCCGGAATGTCTGCCAGCAGCTTCTCCGCCCAGCGCACCACTTGCCTGAAGTCCATGCTGCCCAAGACGAAGAAGACCATGTTGCCGGGATGGTAAAAGCGGGAAGTAAAGGCGGCGGCATCTTCGCTGCGGAACGTCTTCAACTGTTCCGGATTGCCGAGGATGTTACGTCCCAACGGGTGCTCCCGGAAAATCAAATCCTCGAAGTCGTCGAAAATCAGTTCGGAAGGGTTGTCTTCGTACGACTGTATCTCGTCGATGATGACCTCCGTTTCCTTCTCAATCTCCCGTTGCGGAAAGGTGGAATGGAAGACAATATCCGTCAGCAGTTCGAAAGCGCGTCCGAAGTGTTCGGACAGGAAAGCGGCATAAATCACGGTCTCTTCCTTGTTGGTATAGGCGTTCAGGTCGCCGCCCACATTCTCCATGCGGTTCAGGATGTGCCACGCCTTGCGTTTCCGGGTGCCTTTAAAGATAAGGTGCTCCACGAAATGCGCCATCCCCTGCTCGTCCGCCAGTTCGTCGCGCGTTCCGGCATCCACCGCAAAACCACAATAAGCCACCTTCGACAGGGAAGGCTCGTGGATGATGCGCAGGCCGTTCGGCAATGTGTGCCGATGGTAGCAGGGCTGCATTTTCTCTGTTAAATTCTTCATTCTTACGTCACAAACAGTTTGCAGGCGCAAAAATACAATAAAACTTATTGCCGTTTATGGAAAATTACGGATATTTGCAGATAGTAATGTGCCAATGTGATTTTAATATGCCAATGTGATTTTAATGTGCTAATATGATTAATGTGCTAATGTGCCAATAACCATCCGGCATTACAGCGCAATACATTAGCATATCGACACATTAGCATATCAGCACATTAAAATCACATTAGCACATTAGCACATTAGCACATTAATCATATTAGCACATTAAAATCACATTATGATTGAATCTATTCAAGAGCTTTTGCAGAAAGAAGCGCAAGCCGTACTGAATATTCCTGTAACGGACGCATACGAGAAGGCGGTAGAACTTATCGTGGAACAGGTACACCGCAAGAAAGGAAAATTAGTGACTTCAGGCATGGGCAAGGCGGGGCAGATAGCCATGAACATCGCCACCACCTTCTGCTCTACAGGCATCCCCTCGGTGTTCCTGCACCCCAGCGAGGCACAGCACGGAGACTTGGGCATCTTGCAGGAAAACGACCTGCTGCTGCTCATCTCCAATTCGGGCAAGACGCGCGAGATTGTAGAGCTGACGCAACTGGCACACAACCTGAACCGCGCACTGAAGTTCATCGTCATCACCGGAAACCCGGACAGCCCGCTGGCACAGGAATCGGACGTATGCCTCAGCACAGGCAGCCCCAAGGAAGTCTGCGTGCTGGGCATGACCCCCACCACCTCGACAACGGCAATGACCGTAATAGGAGACATCCTGGTGGTACAGACCATGAAGCGAACCGGATTCACTATCGAAGACTACTCCAAACGCCATCACGGCGGTTACCTCGGAGAAAAATCAAGATCGTTATGCGAAAAGTAATCGGCATCGGAGAGACGATATTAGACGTCATCTTCCGCAACGAACAGCCTTCGGCCGCCGTTCCCGGCGGCTCCGTATTCAACGGCATCGTCTCGCTGGGCCGCGCCGGCGTCCCTGTCCGGTTCATCAGCGAGACGGGCAACGACCGCGTGGGCAACATCATCCTCCGGTTCATGCGCGACAACCACCTCTCCACGGACTACGTCAACGTATTCCCCGACGGGAAATCGCCCGTATCGCTCGCCTTCCTCGACGACAACAGCGACGCCGAATACATCTTCTACAAGAACTATCCCAAGCAACGGCTGGACGTCGTCTATCCCAAGCTGGAAGAAGACGACATCGTCATGCTCGGCTCGTACTACGCACTGAATCCGGTGTTGCGCGAGAAGGTGCTCGAACTGCTCGAACAGGCACGCGAAAAGAGAGCCATCGTCTACTACGACCCGAACTTCCGCTCCTCGCACAAGGAAGAGGCCATCAAACTGGCGCCTACCATCATCGAGAACCTGGAGTATGCCGACATCGTACGCGGCTCGCTGGAAGACTTCTTCTATATGTACAACCTGCGCGACGCGGACAAGATATACAAGGACAAGATAAAGTTCTACTGTCCCAACTTCCTCTGCACGGCAGGAGCCGAAAAGATTGCGCTCCGCACCGCCACCGTCTCCAAAGAGTACGACGTGCCGACGCTGGAAGCCGTGAGCACCATCGGGGCGGGCGACAACTTCAACGCGGGCATCATCTTCGGCCTGCTGAAGCACAACGTGCGCTACGACAGCCTGAACACCATCAGCGAGGCGAAGTGGGACGAGATTGTCCGCTGCGGCATAGCATTCGCTGCGGAAGTCTGCAAGAGCTACAGCAACTCGGTGTCGCAAGAGTTTGCCGAGAAGATGGCACTCCGCTGACCCCTCTCCATTCTTCATGCCTTCGCCGTCGGGCAACGACAGCCCGACGGCAGAAGACAGGCTTCCCACCCAAGAGATATATAGCGCAAAGTTGCGGGATGTTGACGAAAAAGTTCTTCCATGTCCATCGGAAAGATGGAAAACGTATACCGCAATCTTTGTTCCAAGGCTTGGAACAGACATCCGCAACCTTGGGACGTCCGTTCCCAACCTTGGAACGCATATCCGCAAGCTTGCTCCCCACTTTCCGACGCGAACAGCCCCTGCAACCGCACAATTATCGCCCTTTCCCCTAAATTATCAACCGCCAACTGTCGGCTATCAACTAAAAAACCGCTATCTTTGCACCCGAAACATAAAGATATACAAAGATTTGATGAAGACATTTGAAGAGCTCGGTGTGTCGCCGGAGATACGCCGCGCCATTGAAGAGATGGGATATGAGTATCCCATGCCGGTACAAGAGGAAGTAATCCCTTACCTTTTAGGAGAGAACAACGATGTAGTGGCACTGGCACAGACGGGAACGGGAAAAACCGCCGCCTTCGGCCTGCCGCTGATACAGAAGATAGATGTTGCCGACAACAGACCCCAATCGCTTATCCTTTGCCCCACGCGCGAACTTTGCCTGCAGATAGCGGGCGACCTGAACGATTATTCCAAGTACATCGACGGCCTGCGGGTGCTGCCCGTATACGGCGGCTCGTCCATCGAGAGCCAGATACGCGCCCTGAAACGCGGCGTGCACATCATCGTCGCCACCCCCGGACGCCTGATTGACCTCATGGAGCGCAAGACCGTCTCCCTCTCCACCGTGCAGAACGTGGTGATGGACGAAGCGGACGAAATGCTGAACATGGGATTCACCGACAGCATCAACGCCATCCTTGCCGACGTGCCGCAGGAGCGCAACACGCTGCTCTTCTCCGCCACCATGAGCCCCGAGATAGCGCGTATCTCGAAGAACTACCTGCGCAACGCCAAGGAAATCACCATCGGACGCAAGAACGAAGGCACCAGCAGCGTGAACCACGTCGTCTACTGCGTCCATGCCAAAGACAAATACGCCGCCCTGAAACGCATCGTCGACTACTATCCGCAGATATACGGCATCATCTTCTGCCGCACACGCAAGGAGACGCAGGAGATAGCCGACAAACTGATGCAGGAGGGCTACAACGCCGACTCGCTGCACGGCGAACTGAGCCAGGTGCAGCGCGATGCCGTGATGCAGAAGTTCCGCATACGCAACCTGCAACTGCTGGTGGCCACCGACGTCGCCGCCCGCGGTCTGGACGTTGACGACCTGACCCACGTCATCAACTACGGCCTGCCCGACGACACGGAGAGCTACACCCACCGCAGCGGACGCACCGGACGCGCCGGAAAGACCGGCACCTCCATCGCCATCATCAACCTGCGCGAGAAGGGCAAGATGCGCGAGATAGAACGCATCATCGGCAAGAAGTTCGTCCCCGGCGAAATGCCCACCGGCAAGCAAATCTGCGAGAAACAGCTGCTGAAGGTCATTGACGAACTGGAGAAGGTGAAAGTGAACGAAGAGGACATCGCCGACTTCATGCCCGACATCTACCGCAAGCTGGACTGGCTGAGCAAGGAAGACCTCATCAAACGCATCGTCTCCCTCGAGTTCAACCGCTTCCTCGACTACTACCGCGACCGCGAAGAGATAGAGACCGTAGCCGGCAACGAACGCGGCGCCAAAGGCAGCAACGCCAAGGGCAGTTCCAAAGGTGGAAGCCGTAAGGCGGAAGCGGGCTTCACGCGCCTGTTCATCAACCTCGGCAAGATGGACAACTTCTTCCCGAACGAGCTCATCGGCCTGCTGAACAACAACACCCGCGGACGTGTGGAGCTAGGCCGTATCGACCTGATGCAGAAGTTCTCCTTCTTCGAAGTGGAGGAAAAGGAGGCGGGCAACGTCGTAAAAGCCCTGAATCGCACCCGCTGGAACGGCCGCAAGGTCTCCGTGGAGATTGCCGGAGAAGAGGGGAAAGACGCCCCCAAAGGCAGACGCAAGAACGAAGACGACAACCGCGGCAAGGCTGAATCCGGCAGCAAGAAAGAGCCCAACGGCAAGAAGCGTATCTTCAAGGATGAGAAACGGGACAATGCCCCCGCAAAAGGTAAGAAAAAAGCAGCCGAATACGCCGCTACCGACAAGAAGAAGAGCAAGCCCAGCCGTGAAGAACGCGGCTACACCAAGCCCCGCGGCAAGAAGGACGACTGGAAACAGTTCTTCCAACACAACAACGACTTCAAAGGCTCCGAACCGGATTTCAGTGAGGAGGGATGGGCGAAGCGGACATCCAAGAAGAAGTAAACGCCACATAGCATCCGAACATTCTTGCAAAAAGCCAGTTGGTTCATACTTGATGTATGGTGAACCAACTGGCTTGTATATTATCTTCCGAATGTACTATTTTCAATGACAAATGGTATAAAGGATAGTATCCGGAGTCAACGTGTCTGTCCCTGTCGGATTTCCAGTTCGCGCACCAAATCCGCCGCCTTGCCGTATTTTTCAATCATGAACAGGATGTAGCGCACATCGACTCCGATGCAGCGCTGCGTCTTCGGTTCGTAGAGGATATCACTGCTCATCGCTTCCCAGTTGCCATCGAAAGCAAGACCGAGCAGCTCGCCCCAGGCATTGAACATGGCGCTGCCTGAATTGCCGCCGGTGATGTCGTTGTTGGAGATAAAGCAGACGTTCATTTCGCCCTTTTCATCGGCATATCGGCCGAAATCGCGGGCGGAAAGCAGCGAAAGGATTTCCGGCTGCACCGCGAAGTCCGCATCGCCTGCGTGGGCTTTCACCTTTTCAAGAATCCCCCGGGTGGTAGTGCGATAGTCGTAGACAATTCCGTCGGACGGGGAATAGCCGCATACCGTGCCGAAACTCAGGCGCAAGGTGGAATTGGCGTCCGGATAGAAGTTACGCGAGGCGTACATCCTGCGCAGGGCGGCATTCAGCAACCGTTCATTGCGGGCGATGTCTGCGGCAGGCTCACGCGTCTGCATATTAATCTCAAACATCTTTTCTATCAGGTCGATGCTCAGGCTCACGGCGGGGTCGTCGTAGATATGGAACGTGGTGTCCTGCTCCAAAAAACGCTTCAACCCACGCGGAACGGCCAGTTCGGAACGGGCGTAGAGGGTGTCCACGTAGGCTCTGCTGTTGCCGTCGTAGCAGGTGGAAATGGTGTCGTAGAACGCCGGCAGATAGGCCGGAGATACTTGGGAGCGGTAGGCTTCGAGCAGAGCGGCAAAGACCTCCTTATCGATTTCCAAATCCAGGTTGGCGTACTTTCCGGCAATCGCCTTCAAACCCGCCGTGACGCTCTTCTGCTCTCCCTCAAAATCGAAGTTCAGGATGGAGAGCGCCAGCTGTATCAGTTCGGGACCGTTCAGGAAGGCTTCGGCAAAATAGGCAAGCGCACGGTCGGCTTCGCGGGCACGCTTATAGCCCAGTTCCAAATCGGTGAACAGGTGCAGCAGCGGCGCACGCTCTGCGGGTGTCTGTTGTATCCAGCGGCGCAGTTCCCGCTCCATGGCGCGTTTCTTCTCCAGGACGTGCAGTTTCCGTATGGCACGGTTCACCCCGATGCTGTTTTTCCAGTAGTTCGAACTTTCGTCGTATTTGGAAGCGTACTTGATGCGGATGCTGTCGCGCCGGTCCATTTCGCGTTTCCAGATGGCCTGCTTGATGCCACGGATGTCTATCTGCGCCTGATTGCTGCCGTCCATCATCGCTTCGATGCCGAACGAGGAGAGGTAACGTTCCGTCCGCCCGGGATAGCCCAGCGTCATGCAGAAAGAGCCCGCTTCGTAGCCTTCGAGGGAGATTGGCGCCACGTATTCGGGATGATAGGGAACGTTGTCGGGCGAGTAATCCGCCGGACGGTTGTCTTTATCGGCATAGATGCGGAACACGCAGAAATCGCCCGTATGGCGCGGCCACATCCAGTTGTCCGTATCCCAGCCGAACTTCCCTACCGAAGAGGGTGGCGCGAACACCAGCCGGACATCGGTATAGTCGCGGTAGACGGAGAGCCAGAACTCGTTGCCGCCGTAGTAGGCATCGACCGTCCCCACCAGGGTGGAGTCTTTGCGTGCCACCTCTTCGCCAATGACCAGCATCACCGAGTCCACCGCTGCGGAACGTTCCTGTTCGGTCATCCCCTGCCTCACTGCGCCCAGCACCCGTTTCGTGACGTCTTCCTGCCGCAAGAGGAAACGGACATAGAGTTCCGGATTGGGCAACTCTTCGCTACGGTCGTGCGCCACAAAGCCCTCTTTCAGGTAGTCGTGCGCCACGGAAGAGTGCTGCTGCACGCTGCTGAAACCGCAATGGTGGTTCGTGAGCACCAGCCCGTCGGCCGATACGACCACACCCGAACAGAAACCGCCGAAACTGACTACAGCATCCTTCAGCGAGGGACGTCGGGGGTTGTACAGCTTGTCGGCAGGCAATCGCAAGCCCAGTTCCTTCATCGCACGGCGCGTCTGCCTGTTCAGGTTGCCCAACATCCACATACCCTCATCGGCATATCCCGACAAGGAAAGAAGGGAGAGGAGAAAGAAAACAAGGGAACGCATAATTGGTGATTGGTTCTTTAGTGATTAGTGATTAGTGGCGGGCGGTGGTTATCAGTCTCAGCTGCCTGGCGCCCGTACGTGCCTTGAGCCATTCGGAAATCTTCTCTTTCTCCTGTGCGGCAGGATGCTTGCCGAACTCCAGGACGGCAAGGGTGACGGTATCCGCCCGTGCCGAATCGACCGACTGTTCGAGCGCATGAGAGAGGGATACCGATCTGACGGAAGGATAAAGCACCTTCAGTTCGGGAATGATTTTTTTGCCCAATTCATCGAATTTACGATACTGCTCAAGCTCCTGTTCCAACGAAACAATCTGCTGTTTCTGCTCCACCAGACGCTGCTCGCTGTTCTTGTAGAAATCTTCCATCACCATGGCGCGGATGGAAGAGATATCCACCGACTCGTTGTTCATCCCCTGCAACACCACCAGCTTGGTGTCGTCCAGTTTATACTCCTTCATCTTACCGCGGGCAATGGCGATGGAGGCTTCCGGCACTTCCTGTCCTATCAGGACCACGCGTATCTCGCGTCGCTTGCCTTCGTGGAGGATTTTCCTGTCCAGCACCTGCGTATTCTCGAAAGTCAGCTGCTCGTTGATGAAACGGTTGGCGGCACCTTCGAAGAGAGTGTCTTGAATGATTCCGACCGTGAGGTACACGGCGGGACACATCGTCAGGACGGCTATCAGCACAATGGACTTACGCACCGTCCGTTCGCGGTTCTTGTCGACAAACTCCTTGCGCCGGAAATGCATCACCCGCACGCCGATGAAGGTGGCAAGGCTGATGAACACGGAGTTGATGAAATAGAGGTAGAACGCGCCAAGGAAATAAATCAGGTTACCCGTTGCCAGTCCGTAACCAGCCGTACACAACGGCGGCATCAGCGCCGTGGCAATGGCGACACCGGGAATCACATTGCCTTTCTCCTTCGTGGAGAGCGCCACCACACCTGCCAGACCGCCCAAAAGTGCGATGAATACGTCATAAATCGTAGGCGAGGTACGCGCCAGCAGCTCCGACTGTCCCTCGGCAACAGGACTGACGAGAAAGAATACCGTAGCGGTGGTGACACTGAACAGGGTGGTTATCAGAAAGCTCTTCAGCGAACGTTTCATCAGCTCGAAGTCGTTCAGTCCCACCGAAAGCCCCACGCCCATGATAGGCCCCATCAGCGGCGAAATCAACATCGCACCGATAATCACGGCAGTGGAATTAACATTCAACCCGAGCGACGCCATGAAGATGGCGAATATCAGAATCCATAGGTTGGCTCCTTTGAACTCCACTCCTTTGCGGATGGAGTCCACCGTCTCGAGTTCGTTGTCTTTGTCTTTACGCAGGTCGAGATACTCTTTCAGAAAGTTCTTGACCGCAAACGTATTTCTGTTAAGATGGTCAGGCTGTTCCATAAGATAAGTCTATTTCCGGATAAAACGATTGATGACAGGTATTTGTTTAAGCGGCAAATCGTGCTTCACGATGTAGGCGACAAACAGACAGAGCAGCAGCGTGCGGAAGGCCATACGCAGGTAGAAGTTCTCGACCGGCACATACTCCGCTACGGCGTAGAGCACCGCAGCCAACATCACGTAGCAGCCTATCGACTTCAGGTCGTAACGGATGGGGTACTTCTTCTGCCCCACGAAGTACGAGAGCAACATCGCCACGCCATAGCCCGCGAACCCCGCCCATGCACAAGCCACGTAGCTGTACTTCGGAATCAACAGGATGTTCATCGTCACCAGCACGGTGCAGCCTATCAGCGAGAAGTAAGCGCCCCAGCGCGTCTCGTCAATCAGCTTGTACCAGAAAGAGAGGTTGAAATAGACGCCCATGAAGATTTCCGCCGCCATCACGATGGGAACCACACGCAGTCCGGGCCAGTAGTCACGGTTGATAAGGTAGCGGAGAATGTCCAGGTAGAACATCACCGCAAGAAAAGCCATCAATGTGAAAATGATGAAGAACTTCATCGCCTGCGCATACACCTGCCTGTTGTCCTTGTCGCGGCTCTTGCCGAACACAAAAGGCTCGTAGGCATAACGGAAGGCCTGCGTCAGCATCGCCATCACCATGGCAATCTTGCTGGCGGCACCGTAGATGCCGAGCTGCACGGTGGCCTCCGCCTCGTCGGGATAGACAAACAGGAAGATTATCTTGTCCGCCACCTGGTTCAGGATGCCCGCAATGCCCAATACCAGCAACGGAAGGCTGTAGGCAAGCATCCGCCGCAACAGCTGCCTGTCGAGCACATACGCGAATCCGCGCAGTTCAGGTATCATGCAGAGCATGACGGTAGAGGTACACACGAGATTGAAGAGGAAAGCGTATGCCACATCATCGCCCTTCATCCAACCGTAGTAGGCTAAGTTCAGGAGAATATTCAAGAAGATGAACAGCAGCTTGAGCGCCGCGAATTTGAGAGGACGCTTCTTGTAGCGCAGATAGGCGAAAGGGATACTCTGGATGGCATCCATCGCCACTACAATCATCATCATCCCCACATACCAAGGATGTTCACCATATTTCAGCCAATCGGCAATGGGCTGGAGGAACAGCAGCCCCACGGAAAGGAACGTCAGCGCACCGATGCTCACACTCAGCAAGGTGGTGGAGTACACACGCATCGGGTCGTCGTCTCCCTTGTTGGCAAAGCGGAAAAAGCCCGTCTCCATGCCGCACGTCAACAACACCAGCAGCAAAGCCACCCATGCGTAAATATTGGTCACAACACCGTAGCCGCCGGACTGCACCGACAGCGCCGTGGTGTACAAGGGCACCAGCAGATAGTTGAGAAAACGCCCCACAATACTGCTCAACCCGTAAATGGCAGTCTCCTTTGCCAATGATTTCAATCCGGCCATCGCTTCTATTCTTTCATCCTTATTCTTTATATACAATCTTCAGCGGAAGCACCTGGAACACCATCCAAGCGGCATTCACCAGCTCCAGCTTATAGGTTATCTCTCCTTCGCCTGCCGCAGCCAACGCATCGAGCGCCGCTTGCGGAATCACGTCCTTCAGGCGGACTTCACCCCGGTTCAGCTCGACAACGCGCACCTGCTTGTCGGCATCCACCACTGCCAGGCGGGAGGGATTGTAGGCTGTCAGCGTACTGCCGTAATACCCTTCGCGAGCCGTTGTCTCCATGCCTGCAAACTCGTAGTTCAGCACGCGCCCGTCGGGAGTGACCAGTTCCTTCTTCTTGTTGAGCGTAAGTTCGGTGTAAGTGAAGTCGTAGATGTCCGTTCCGGTCGGCTCCAATTCTTCATCGGTAGAGAAGAGCCAAAAACTACGGAACCGCAAGCCGTCGTGCACCTCAATCTTAGCGCCGTTCTTCAGCAGCTTCACCTTGAAGTGGTTGTCTTCACTGGTAATGCTGCACGTCTCCTCTTTGGAGGCTTTGGCACGGCACGGTCCGTTGCTCTCCAGCACATCGAACTCAAACTCCTTGCCGGAGACGAACACCTCTTCTCCGGACACCGAGAGAACCAGCTCCTTCAGGTTCGAGAAGTCTACCGAATAGTACTGTTGGCACTCCGCCAGCTCCTGCTCCGTCATCCGTTGATAGGTGGCGTATCCGTAGACCTTCGTTCCGTAGGAAAGCATACCCAGATACTTCACGGCTTTCAGCAACCTGCCGTCGACAGAGATGATTTGCCATTCCATGTGCTCTCCATTGGTCACCACGCGGTTGGCATCCGTATACTCGTAGGTGGAAGTCAGAAACCCGCGGGCAGGATAGCTGTTCATATACAAATAGGTCTTCAGCGAAGTGGGACTTTCGAAATAGTAGTGGGAAGGACCGCCGCCAACAATCTCAGAGTAGTATTCCTCTTTCAGGCATTCGCCGTTTGGCGCGATTTCGTACGTGCTGACGTGCTTCCAGCCGTAACCCACGACCTCCTTTTCAAAACGTTCCTTGGAAAGGGCACTGGCAGACGGATAGTAGCACTCTCCGTTTGCATCGAACTTGAACAAGAGTTCCTCGTCATCGCTGCACGATGCAAGGACGGCCAACAGGCAGCACGCGCCCAACAGCCCACATAAAACAGAACTTCTCATCATAATAATCTATTTCTCTTTTAATTCATATGCAGTCGCCAGCCAACGTTTTCATTCATTGTCGAACAGCGTCTTCTGGCTGCTATACAGACTACGCCCCAAGTGCTTGTAGGCAAGTTCCGTCACCTCACGTCCGCGGGGGGTACGCTTCAGGAACCCTTCCTTGATGAGGAACGGCTCGTAGACCTCCTCCACCGTTCCGGCATCCTCGCCCAAGGCGGTGGCGATGGTGGTCAGCCCCACGGGGCCGCCTTTGAACTTGTCGATGATGGTGCAGAGTATCTTATTGTCTATCTCGTCCAGGCCGTACTTGTCGATGTTGAGCGCTTCGAGGGCGAAATCGGCGATTTCCGTGTCGATGCTTCCCGAGCCTTTCACCTGCGCGAAGTCGCGCACACGGCGCAGCAGGGCGTTGGCAATACGCGGCGTGCCACGGCTGCGCGAGGCAATCTCCGTAGCCGCCCTTGCCGAACAGGGAACGTCCAGGATGCTTGCCGAACGGCGGATGATAGCGCTCAGCACATCGTCGTCGTAGTACTCCAGATGCAGGTTGATGCCGAAGCGGGCGCGGAGCGGAGCCGTCAGCAGTCCGCTACGGGTGGTAGCACCCACCAGCGTGAAGGGGTTCAGGTCTATCTGAATGCTCCGTGCCGACGGGCCTTTGTCTATCATGATGTCGATGCGGTAGTCTTCCATCGCCGAATACAAGTACTCTTCCACCACGGGACTGAGCCGGTGTATCTCGTCGATGAAGAGCACGTCGTTCGGCTCCAGGCTGGTGAGGATACCTGCCAGGTCGCCCGGCTTGTCGAGCACGGGACCGGAAGTAATCTTGAAGCCTACGCCCAACTCGTTGGCGATGATATTACTAAGTGTAGTCTTTCCCAATCCGGGAGGGCCATGCAGCAGCACGTGGTCCAGCGCCTCTCCTCGTAGGCGGGCTGCCTTTACGAAAATACGCAGGTTGTCGACCACCTTGTCCTGTCCGCTGAAGTCCTCGAAGGCCAAAGGGCGGAGAGCGTTCTCGAAGTCGCGTTCTTTGCCGGTGACAGGCTGCTGGTTGCGTATATCAAAGTTTTCTTGTTCCATTCTGTTTCTCTATATGCCGCAAAATAACTAATTTATTTCGAGATAAGCCCTATCTGCAAGTTTATATTTCCTCAAATTTGGCAGTACGAACTATTTTCACTTTCTTTGTCAAGGCATAATATATAATGTGGCATCTGATATGAACAGCGACAAGAACCAAACCATCCGTTTCGACTGGGCAATGAAGCGACTACTCCGCAACAAGGCGAACTTCAGCGTCCTCGAAGGTCTGCTTACGACCTTGTTGGGTGAGAAAATCACCATCCAGAAACTTCTTGAAAGCGAAAGCAACCAAGAAGATGAGTACGACAAATACAATCGTGTCGACATACTTGCCGAAGATTCCAAAAACGAACTTATCCTGATAGAGGTGCAGAACAACAATGAGTATGCCTACTTCCAACGTATGTTGTTCGGTACTTCCAAATTGGTGACAGAATACATCAATCGAGGACAAGGTTACAGCAAGATACGGAAAATATATAGCGTAAACATCGTCTATTTCGCTTTAGGCCACGGTAAAGATTATGTCTATCATGGCAAGACCGAATTCAGAGGCATCCACACCAACGAACTTTTAGAACTTACGCCTTTCCAAAGACAAACCTTCAAGGCAGACACCGTCAGCCAGCTCTATCCTGAATACTACATCCTTAAAGTAAACGGCTTCGACCAAGTTGCCACAAGCCCGCTGGAAGAGTGGATATATTACCTGAATACCGGAGAGATACCCTCCACCGCCACCGCTCCCGGCCTGGAAGAAGCCCGTGAGCACCTGAAACTCGACCGGATGAGCAAAGAAGAACTAAACGCCTACTACCGCCATTTGGACAATATCGTCATTCTGCGGAACAACATCTACACCGAACGCGAAGAAGGAAGATTTGAAGGAAGAATAGAGGGAAGGGAAGAAGGAAGAGCTGAAGGCGTCAGAGAAGCCAACCTGAACAACGCCCGCAACCTGAAAAGCTTAGGAGTTGCCATCAACATCATTGCCCAAGCCACCGGACTATCCCAAGAGGATATTGAAAAACTATAATCTCCACACACGCTTAAACGCAGGATTACGCGGAAAGGAACTCCACGCCATCCTGCGTTTTCTTTATATACCTTAGTTTATCTACTCTTTCCCGCCCATCAGTTTTCCGAACAGGGTCAGGATGTCTGCCACACTCTCCTTGTCGGGCACGGGGATGCGTAACGAGGTTTTTCCGCTCTCCGGATCCTCCTCCACAAGGGTATCCACCAGTTTGCGGGTCGCTTCGGGCGACTTCAGCGTGCGTGCCAAACCACTGAGGAAGGAGAAGCCTTGCTGAACCAGACGGTCCGGTTCGACGGTCCGGGCAGAAGAGACGTCCCCGGCAGACGGCGCGGCAGCATCCGCATCCGATGAAGAGCCACTCGCAGAGGGCGCGACATCTTGTTCCTCTTCTTCAAAAGTAAACATCGGCTCCAGCTCTTCGGCAGAGGGAACGCCTTTCTCTTTTGCCGGAGAGGAGGATGCTGCGGTTTCCGTCTTCTCTTCCTTCTCTTCGACTGAAACGCTGACCGCCTCTTCTTCTTGCGTCTCCGAAGGTTCGGTCATCACCCGGATGTTCTCCATAATCTTATCCAGCTTACTGTCTTCCAAGAAGATGGTGTCTTCGCCGTTGTCCAGGATACCACCGAAGAGGGAAGACTTGAAGTTGAGCGTGGAGAGCATCCGTTCCTCGATAGTCTGCCCAGCCACTAAGTTGATTACCTGGATGCTCCGTTTCTGCCCTATGCGATAGATGCGGGCAATACGCTGTTCCAGCACGGCAGGATTCCAAGGTAAGTCGAGGTTTATGAGGAGGGAGGCGGCTTGCAGGTTCAGTCCGGTGCTTCCGGCATCGGTGGTCAGGAAGACGCGGCTTTCGGGCAGTTCGGTGAAGTTCTCCACAAGGTTCTTGCGGGCTTCGGAGGGGATACCGCCGTGCAGGTACTCATAGCGCACGCCCATCGCGTCCAGTTCGGCGGCAATGAGGCGAGTCATGCGTTCCCACTGGCTGAAGACGACTGCCTTCTCGTCGCCGCTCTCGAAGAGGGTGCGTAGGATGTTCATGGTCTCTTCCACCTTCGTATCGAAGCGGCTCTTTTGGTCGAGGATGTAGGTGCTGTCGCACACCATGCGCATCTGGCTCAACATCAGCAGCATCCGTTTGCGGTCTTTCTCGCTCAGGAAGCGGTTGCGCACCCATTTCGACACGATTTGCGAAACGTAAGACTGCCACTCATCGTGCATCTCCCGTTGTTTCTCGGTCATGGGGACGAAGAGCACCTTGTCCATACGCTCGGGCAGTTGCAATGCCACGTCGCACTTGCGACGGCGGATGAGCACGTCCTTCATCCGCTCGCCCACGGCGTTGAGGTTGCGGTAGCTGATGACTTTGCCGGTCTCGTTCCGCACCACCGTGTCGTCCATGAACTTATAGTAGGGGCCAAGACAGTATTGATCCACAAACTGCATGATGGAGTACAGCTCTTCCAGCTTGTTCTCCAGCGGGGTACCCGAGAGGATGACGGCGTATTCGGAACTGATGCGGCGTGCGGCCTTCGAAATCTGCGTGTTCCAGTTCTTGAGCCGCTGCACCTCGTCCATAATCAGGAAATCGGTGTGAAGCGACTTCAGCAGCTTGATGTCGTTGCAGACGCTGTTGTAGGAGACTATCTTGTAGAATTGCGTGGCGTTGTAAAGTTCCTTCCGCTTCAAGTGGTTGCCCTCCACCACCACGGCATCGGCATCGGTGAAGCGTTCTATCTCCTTCTTCCACTGGTACTTCAGCGAGGTGGGGCAGATAACCAATGCCGAAGAGACGAAACCGTGTTTCCGCATCAGCTCTGCCGTGCCGATGGCCTGTATGGTCTTTCCCAACCCCATCTCATCAGCGATAATCGACTTCCCGGCACGGAAGGCGAAGCGGATTCCTTCCTTCTGATAAGGATAGAGCGGTGTCTTCAGCAGTTTGTCAAGCGCGGCATCCGAAGCCACTTCGGGCAGCAGCCGGAGACGCCGACGATTGTCGCGCTGTTCCAGGATGAAATCGAGCGCATCGCCATACCAGCGGAAGGTGTTGTCCAGCCGCATGGCTTCGCGGAAGAAGTCGGTCACGCTGTCCAGCGCTCCGGGGCGCAGCTCTCCGTCGGACGTGAAGTAGGGTTCGGCGAGCTTGCGGAACTCAGCTTCGTGCTCGGTGCCGATGCGCAGGCGCACCCTCCGTTCTCCTTTGTAAGAGAGATAGACAGAGGTATAGGGCGGGACGGAGCGGCAAGGCAAGCGGTGTTTTTCCTTCAGCCAAAGCCCGACGGCTTCGAGGTGCTTGCACGTACCCAACTGGTTGGTCTTGAAGTCCATACACGAACAGTAGTTCCATTCGTTTCCCTTTCCCCGATACACCACCTTGTATTCGCTGCGCGTCTGCGAGTTGAGCACCTTGTAATAGCCAGGAAGCTCCTTCTTGTTTATTTCGGAAATAGCGAACTGTTCTTTAGCAGCTGCCTGGCTGCGAAGGGCTATTTGCCACTCTTCCAGCGTGAGGTTGTCCGGTTTGTAGTGGTAAGATACTTTGTTTACTACTTCTTTTACCTTTGTACCCTTTTTTTTATTGTTCTCGCTCTTCTTTACCATTGGAAAGATTATTGTTTGTTACAGCGGTCAAAAATAAGAAAATAAAGAGACATACCGAAAAGATAAATAGAGAATATCAAAGTAAAAGCTTCCCTTGTCAACGCTTCAGAAACTCCTGCCGCTCCTCTTCGGGGAACTTCTCAATGGCATAGCGCAGCATCGTGCGCGGCATCACCCGCCCGTGTTTTTCGAGAAACTGCACCAGCAGGTCTTTGTCCCGCTTTCCCATTTCGCGTAGCATCCAGCCCACTGCCTTCCGCATCAGGTCGTGCGGATGGTGCAGCAAGCGTTCTGCCAGCGCCAGGATGTCGATGAAATCGTTGTTTTTGATGAGCGTATACGTGGCGACCACCGCGATGCGCTGTTCCCAAAGCAACGTGCTGCCGACAAGGCGGTACAGGTCTTCGCGGGAGCGTTCCTTCAGATACTCCCCAACGATGTAGGGGGCGGACAAGTCGACCAAATCCCAGTTGTTGACGCGCGCCGTCTGCGAAAGATAGAAGTCGTAGATTCGTTTTCGCTCCTTTTCATCGCTCTTTTTGAAGCGTTCTACCAGCATCAGCAGCGCGCAGAGGCGGCATTCGTGCCACGGGCTTTGCAAGAGTCTCGCCGCGACATCGAAAGGAACGTCTTTATAGCGCTTTGCTACCAAGCGGGTATTGGGTACCACCACGCCCAGGAACTTGTCGCCCTCGCCATACTCTCCCTTTCCCGTCTTGAAGAAACGGGGAAGATACTCCCTCTTCACGGGGTCGATATACGTTTCCAGTTCACCTTGGATTACGGCAACAGTTGCCGCCACTTCTTGCTTATTCATCGTTCGACTTTTTGATTTGTCTTACCAGCAGACAAAAATACGATAAATCTATCGAAACTATGAAAAGTTATCTTTAATTTTGCGACATAGTAAAGATTAAGGAGACATGGTTTTAAATTACATCTGGGTCGCATTTTTCGTCATCGCCTTCGTCGTGGCGCTCTGCAAGCTCCTGTTCATGGGGGATGTGGAGATATTCACGGAACTTGTCAACTCCACGTTCGACTCCTCGAAGAACGCCTTCGAGATATCGCTGGGGCTGACCGGTATCCTCGCCTTGTGGCTGGGCGTCATGAAAATCGGCGAGAACAGCGGCATGATTGACGCCCTTTCGCGTTGGCTCAGTCCCGTCTTCTGCCGCCTCTTCCCGGACATCCCCAAGGGACATCCCGCCATGGGCTCTATCTTCATGAACCTCTCCGCCAATATGCTGGGGCTCGACAATGCCGCCACTCCCATGGGACTGAAGGCGATGAAGGAGCTTCAGGAGCTGAACCCCCGGAAAGACACTGCCACCAACCCGATGATTATGTTCCTCGTCATGAACACATCGGGACTGATACTGATACCTGTCAGCATCATGATGTACCGTTCGCAGATGGGCGCCGCCCAGCCTACGGATGTCTTCATCCCGATACTGATTACCACCGCCGTCTCTACCCTTGTCGGCGTGGCTGCCGTCAGCATCGCGCAGCGAATCAACCTGCTGTGCAAGCCTATCCTCATCCTGGTGGGCTGCATCAGCCTGTTCTTTTCCGGACTGATTTATCTGTTCACGCGGGTCGGCCGTGAAGAGATGGGCGTCTACTCCACACTGGTGGCAAATATCATCCTCTTCTCCATCATCCTGCTTTTCATCCTGTGGGGATTGTGGAAACGAATCAACGTATACGACGCTTTCATAGAGGGTGCGAAGGAGGGGTTCACCACCGCCATACGCATCATCCCCTACTTGGTGGCTTTTCTCGTTGGAATCGCCGTTTTCCGTACTTCGGGAGCGATGGACATCATTGTGAACGGCATCGGATATGTGGTGGGGCTGACCGGCGCAGACACCAGTTTCGTAGGTGCGCTGCCCACCGCTTTGATGAAGTCGCTGAGCGGCAGCGGAGCCAACGGACTGATGATTGACACCATGACGCAGCATGGCGCCGACTCGTTCGTAGGGCGCATGAGTTGCGTGGCGCGCGGCGCTTCGGATACCACGTTCTACATCCTTGCCGTATACTTCGGCAGCGTAGGCATCACGAAAACCCGCAATGCCGTGACCTGCGGACTGATAGCGGACTTCTCGGGCATCATTGCAGCTATTATCATCAGTTATCTGTTTTTTTATTAAAACACAGAGGCACGGAGGCACAGAGAATAATTAAGAGAAAAGGAGATTAATAGAGATAAATACTAAAGTAAAAAACACAGAGGCACGGAGGCACAGAGGGGAAAAAGAAAAGCTCCGTGTCTCTGTGTCTCCGTGTTCTAAAAAAAGTACAATATGATTAGTTACCAGACAGACGACGTTGAAATGCCCGCCATCAAGAAGCGCGAAACCACGGAATGGATCAAGGCGGTCGCCGCCACCTACGGGAAAAGAGTCGGTGAAATCGCCTATATCTTCTGCTCGGACGAGAAGATTCTCGAAGTGAACCGCCAGTACCTGCAACACGATTACTACACGGACATCATCACTTTCGACTACTGCGAAGGCAACCGCCTGAGCGGAGACCTCTTCATCAGTCTGGACACGGTGCGCACCAATGCCGAGCAATTTGCCGACGGCGACTACGAACGCGAACTGCACCGCGTCATCATCCACGGCGTACTGCACCTCTGCGGCATCAACGACAAAGGTCCGGGCGAACGGGAGGTGATGGAAGCTGCCGAGAACAAGGCGCTGGCAATGCTGCAACTTTAGGTTCCGCCAAGCGCCGCCAAGGTAGTGTGCTGGAACCCACAACAGAAATATACCACTCACATCGAATACACCTGCGGAGTACGACGGTTCTCGTCCCGCGAGACGGCTGGATTCGTCCTGCGAGACGAAATAATCCGTCCCGTGAGATGAAAAAATTCATCCCACGAGATGAATTTGCTCGCCCCACGGGACGAATCCGCCCGTCTCGCGGGACGAAATCGATACATATTTATTCCGCCAGTTTACGCGGCAACAGGTTTTTTCGTAACTTTGCAGGGTCTAAAAAGAGATTGAACGAATGGAGTTTAAGTATGACGTTATTGTAATCGGCGCCGGACACGCCGGCTGCGAAGCTGCTGCCGCCGCCGCAAACCTGGGTTCAAAGACCTGCCTTATCACGATGGACATGAACAAGATAGGGCAAATGAGTTGTAACCCTGCCGTAGGCGGCATCGCCAAAGGACAGATAGTACGCGAAGTGGACGCCCTGGGCGGATACATGGGACTGGTCACCGACCGGACCGCCATCCAGTTCCGCATCCTGAACCGTTCCAAAGGCCCGGCCATGTGGAGCCCGCGCGCACAGTGCGACCGCAACAAATTCATCTGGGCCTGGCGCGAAGTGCTGGAAAACACGCCCAACCTGCACATCTGGCAGGACACGGTGCAGGAAATTCTCGTTGAAAACGGCGAAGTGGTCGGACTCACCACCCTGTGGGGAGTGACATTCCGCGCCAAATGCATCGTACTGACCGCCGGAACGTTTCTGAACGGACTGATGCACGTGGGCCGCACAATGCTGCCCGGCGGACGCATGGCAGAACCCGCATCCTACCGATTGACCGAATCCATCGCACGACACGGCATCGCATACGGACGGATGAAGACAGGAACGCCCGTACGTATCGACGGACGGAGCGTCCACTACGAAGACATGGAGATTCAGGAGGGAGAAAACGACTTCCACAAGTTCTCCTTCATGAACACCGGCGTGCGCCACCTGAAACAACTGCCCTGCTGGACCTGCTTCACCAATGAAGAGGCCCACCGCATCCTTCGCGAGGGTTTGCCCGATTCTCCCCTTTTCAACGGGCAAATACAGAGCATCGGTCCCCGCTACTGCCCCAGCATCGAGACCAAAATCGTAACCTTCCCCGACAAAGGGCAGCACCAGCTTTTCCTGGAGCCCGAAGGCGAGACGACACAGGAACTCTACCTGAACGGTTTCTCATCTTCGCTGCCGATGGAGATACAGATCGAGGCGTTGAAGAAGATTCCCGCATTCCGCGACCTCGTCATCTACCGCCCCGGCTACGCGATAGAGTATGACTTCTTCGACCCCACCCAACTGAAACATACGTTGGAAACGAAGAAAATCAAGAATCTCTTCTTCGCCGGACAGGTGAACGGAACGACCGGATACGAAGAGGCAGCCGGACAGGGAATCATCGCCGGCATCAACGCGCACATCACCTGCCACGGCGGCGAGCCCTTCACCCTTGCACGCGACGAAGCTTATATCGGCGTATTAATCGATGACCTGGTGACCAAAGGTGTCGACGAACCTTACCGTATGTTCACTTCACGCGCCGAGTACCGCATCCTTCTCCGCATGGACGATGCCGACATGAGACTCACCGAAAGAGCCTGGAAGCTGGGACTTGCCAAGGCAGACCGCTACGAGTTGCTGAAGAGCAAACGCGAAGCCGTCACAAACATCATAACGTTTGCCCGCAACTATTCGATGAAACCGGCGCTGATAAACCCGGCATTGGAACAGCTCGGCACCACCCCGCTACGCCAAGGCTGTAAACTGGTAGACTTGATAAACCGCCCGCAAGTGACACTAGAAAACATGGCAGAACACGTCAGCGCTTTCCGCCGCGAGCTGGACAAAGTCACGGAACGGAAAGAAGAAATCCTTGAAGCCGCAGAGATACTCATCAAGTACGAAGGTTACATCGGGCGCGAGCGGATGATAGCCGACAAGCTGGCACGGCTGGAAAGCATCAAGATAAAAGGGAAGTTCGACTACAGTTCCATCCAGTCGCTCTCCACCGAAGCCCGCCAAAAGCTGGTGAAGATTGACCCGGAGACAATCGCCCAAGCAAGCCGCATACCGGGAGTATCGCCAAGCGACATCAACGTACTGCTGGTGCTTTGCGGGCGATAAGCGCTGACGTTCCACGTGAAACAAAAAATTCAATAAACGCATCAAATAGACTGATTATGAACAAAGAGACACTTGCTAAAAGCATTCGGGAAATACCCGACTTTCCCATCCCGGGTATATTGTTCTACGACGTTACTACCCTGTTCAAGAATCCTGCCGCCTTGCAGGAGCTGTCGGACACGCTGTATGAAATGTATAAGGACAAAGGCATCACCAAAGTTGTGGGCATAGAGTCGAGAGGTTTCATCATGGGTCCCGTCCTCGCCACCCGCCTGGGTGCCGGATTCGTCCCCATCCGCAAGCCCGGGAAATTGCCGGCAGAGACCATCGAAGAGAGTTACGAAAAGGAGTATGGCAAAGACACGGTACAAATCCACAAGGACGCCATCGAACCGGACGATGTGGTGTTGCTGCACGACGACCTGCTTGCCACGGGCGGAACGATGCAGGCTGCCTGCAATCTGGTGAAGAAGATGAGCCCCAAGAAGGTATACGTAAACTTCATCATCGAACTGAAAGAACTGCACGGGAAGGATGTGTTCAGCAAAGATATCGACGTCGCATCAGTGCTTTCGCTGTAAACCGTCCTATCACCCCACACACCACGCTCATCATGGACGAACTCAAGACGAACGACTACCTACGAGGTATCGTGCTGAACCTCCCTGACAGCCCCGGCATCTACCAATACCTGGATGCCGAAGGCACCATCATCTACGTAGGGAAAGCAAAGAATCTGAAACGCCGGGTCTCCTCCTACTTCAACCGAGAGCACGAACCGGGAAAGACGCGCGTGCTGGTCAGCAAAATCGCAGACATCCGCTACATCGTCGTCAACACGGAAGAGGATGCCCTGCTGCTGGAAAACAACCTTATCAAGAAATACAAGCCCCGCTACAACGTGCTGCTGAAGGACGACAAGACCTACCCCAGCATCTGCGTGCAGAACGAATACTTCCCGCGCGTGTTCAAGACACGGAAAATCATACGCAACGGTTCTTCCTACTACGGCCCGTATAGCCACATCCCCTCCATGTATGCGGTGCTCGACCTCATCAAGCACCTGTATCCCCTGCGCACCTGCAACCTGAACCTCTCGCCCGAGAACATCCGGACGGGCAAGTTCAACGTGTGTCTGGAATACCACATCAAGAACTGCGCAGGCCCCTGCATCGGACGGCAAAGCCAGGAAGAATACCTGAAAAACATCGCTGAAATCAAGGAAATCCTCAAAGGAAACACACAGGAGGTGGAACGGATGCTGTACCGGCAGATGCAGGACCTCGCCGCCGAAATGCGGTTTGAGGAGGCGCAGAAGGTGAAAGAGAAGTACCTGTTGCTGGAAAACTACCGCGCCAAATCGGAGGTGGTGAGCAGCGTGCTGCACAACATCGACGTGTTCTCCATCGAAGAAGACAGCGACGGAAAGTCCGCATTCATCAACTACCTGCACATCACAAACGGCGCCATCAACCAGGCCTTCACCTTCGAATACAAGAAGCGGCTGAACGAGACGAAAGAGGAGTTGCTATCGCTGGGCATCATCGAAATGCGCGGACGCTATAAAAGCCTTTCGCGCGAAATCATCGTACCTTTCGAACTGGACATGGAGCTGAAAGACGTCACCTTTACCATCCCGCAGCGCGGCGACAAGAAGAAACTGCTCGAACTCTCCATCCTCAACGTAAAACAATACAAGGCCGACCGCCTGAAGCAGACCGAGAAACTGAATCCGGAGCAGCGCACGGTGCGCCTTCTGAAGGAAATACAGCAGGAACTGCACCTCGACAAGCTGCCGATGCAGATAGAGTGCTTCGACAACTCGAACATCCAAGGCTCGGATCCCGTTGCGGCGTGCGTGGTCTTCATCAAGGGGAAACCGGCGAAAAAGGAGTATCGGAAGTACAACATCAAAACCGTGGAAGGACCGGACGACTATGCATCCATGAAAGAGGTGGTACGCCGACGCTACCGCCGCGCCCTCGAAGAGTCGTCTCCCCTGCCCGACCTGCTCATTACCGACGGTGGAAAGGGGCAAATGAGCGCCGTGAAAGAGGTGATGGACGAGCTGCAACTTGACATCCCCATCGCCGGACTTGCCAAAGACGGCAAACACCGCACGTCGGAACTGCTCTACGGATTCCCGCCGCAGACCATCGGACTCAAGCAGCATTCTCCCCTCTTCCGGCTGCTGACGCAGATACAGGACGAAGTGCACCGCTTTGCCATCACTTTCCACCGCGACAAGCGCAGCAAACGACAGATAGCCTCGGCGCTGGACGAGATAAAAGGCATCGGTGAAAAGACAAAAAACGCCCTGCTGAAGGAGTTCAAGAGCGTGAAACGCATCCGCGAGGCACCGGCGGAAGAGCTCATCCGCGTGATTGGCGAAGCGAAGGCGAGAATCATACAGAAACACTTCGAAAAAGAAGATTAGAGGGCATAAAGGAGGCAGAGAGCACAGACGAGAGAAGCGTAAACAGCTGTAAACAAATTGATTAAGAAATCAGAAGGACGGCCTTGAACCATCTATATATCGCTCACGAGCCATCTATATATCGCTCACGAGCCATCTATATGCCGCTCACGAGCCATCTATATACCGCTCACAAGCCATCTATATGCCGCTCGCAAGCCATCTACAGACGCGAAAAAACGGCAATTCCGGACGAGAAAGCCGCATCCCGATACACACAAAATCGCACGGCACGGCGCAGCAATCGCGAATTTATTCGTACCTTTGCAGACTGCAAGATTATTTTGTTGAAACAAGGAAAATGAGAGTAGTTATACAACGCACCGGACACGCTTCCGTCACTATCGGCGGAGCCTGTAAGGCATCCATCGGGAAAGGCCTCATGATACTCGTGGGCATCGAAGAGAGCGACGGCAAAGAAGACATCGACTGGCTGTGCAAAAAGATTGTCAACTTGCGTGTTTTCGACGATGAAAACGGCGTAATGAACCGTTCCGTCCTCGACATCGGCGGCGAAATACTGGTCGTCAGCCAGTTCACGCTGCACGCATCCACCAAGAAAGGCAACCGCCCCTCTTACATCCGGGCGGCACGGCCGGAAATATCCGTCCCGCTGTACGAACAATTCTGCAACGAACTGAGTTTAGCATTAGGCAAAGAGATAGGTACCGGCGAATTTGGAGCCGACATGAAGGTAGAATTATTGAACGATGGCCCTGTGACCATCTGTATGGATACAAAGAACAAAGAATGAAGAGCGAAAAAATGAAGAATGAAGAATCAAAGGAGCGGGCAGCCATCACATTGGACGAAGCCCAGCAACAGGTAGACCGCTGGATAAAGGAATATGGTGTACGCTACTTCAGCGAACTCACCAATATGGCCGTATTGACCGAAGAAGTGGGCGAACTGGCACGCGTGATGGCACGCAAATACGGCGACCAGTCCTTCAAGGAAGGAGAGAAAGAGAACATCGGAGAGGAGATAGCGGACGTGCTTTGGGTGCTTCTCTGCATCGCAAACCAGACCGGGACCGACATCACCGAGGCCTTCGCACACAGCATAGAGAAGAAGACCCGCCGCGACCGGACAAGACATATCAATAACCCTAAATTATCATCTGACCATGGAGAATTATGAATCTACACAGAGCAAGTACGACGCCGCTCTGGCAAAGTACAACACCCGGCTGAACGACGCGGAAGTAGCTGCGGAAGTAGCCCGAATCATTGCAGAGAAAGTGCCTGCGAACAACACGCCGGAAGTGAAGAAATTCCTGTTCAACTGCATCGACCTGACCACGCTGAACAGCACGGACAGCGATGAAAGCGTCATGCGCTTCACCCAAAACGTGAACCGCTTCGACGAGGAGTTCCCCGACCTGAAGAATGTGGCAGCCATCTGCGTATACCCCAACTTTGCGGAAGTGGTGAAAGACACGCTGGAAGTGGAAGACGTAAAGATAGCCTGCGTATCGGCCGGTTTCCCCTCCTCGCAGACCTTCATCGAAGTCAAGGTGGCCGAGACCGCCATGGCCATCATGGAAGGTGCCGACGAAATAGACATCGTCATCTCCGTAGGGAAGTTCCTGGCAGGCGATTATGAAACCATGTGCGACGAGATACAGGAGCTGAAAGCCACCTGCAAGGAGCACCACCTGAAAGTAATCCTGGAGACCGGAGCGCTGAAGACGGCGGAAAACATCAAGAAGGCATCCATCCTGTCCATGTATGCCGGAGCCGACTTCATCAAGACGTCCACCGGCAAGCAGCAGCCCGCCGCCACACCGGAAGCCGCCTACGTGATGTGTCAGGCCATCAAGGAGTATCACGCGCTGACGGGCAACAAGATTGGATTCAAACCGGCCGGCGGCATCAACTGCGTAAACGACGCGCTGGTGTACTACACCATCGTGAAAGAAGTGCTCGGCGAAGAGTGGCTGGACAACAGCCTGTTCCGGTTGGGCACCAGCCGACTGGCTAACCTCTTGCTTTCGGACATCAAGGGAGAGGAGATGAAGTTTTTCTAAGCAGCTTCTTTAAGGAGTTCTTTTATTAAGGAGTTATCGGGAGTTAAAGGGAGTTATCGGCCAATAGTCTTTTTATATAAGAAGCGGACTTGTTTATTTATATAAGGGAGCAACCTTGTTTATATAAGGCGGTAGTATCGGCCGATAACTCCTAACGGAGCGGAGCGGAGTGATAACTCCCGTTAACTCCCGATAACTCCTTAATAAAACCTCCTCAATAAAAATCACTTTTCCCGCTCCACTACATAGTCGAGGTAACAGACAAGCGCTTTCCTGACATCGGTATCCTCCATGGATGCCAACAGCGAAAGCGCTTTTTCCTTAAATCCGTGCATCACTTTCGTGGCGTACTCAATGCCGCCGTTTGCCTTGGAAAACTCGATTAAATAGGCTATTTCGGCGGATGTCGCCGTCCCGTTCTTCACTTTTACGGCTATTTCGTGCGCCTGCTTGTCGGTAGTGGAATTGAGAGCATAAAGCGCAGGCAGGGTCAGCTTGCCTTCGAGCATATCGTTCCCGGTGGGCTTACCTATCTCGCGGCTCTCGTAATAATCGAATATATCATCCTTTATCTGGAAACAAAGACCGATGTACTCACCCAACAGACGCGCATATTCCGCCTTTTCATCGCTGACACCCACTGAAAGCGCGCCGGTCTTCATGCAGGCGGCAAACAGCACGGCCGTCTTCTTGCGGATGATATCGAAATAAACAGTTTCGGAATACTCGGGATTGCTGACATTGGAAAGTTGCAACAATTCGCCCTCTGCCAGGTCCTGCCCCAGACGGGAAACGACATCGATGATAGCATGGCTACGTGTCCGGTTCACTTCTACCAGCGCCGTTGCCAGCAGATAGTCGCCCGCAAGCACCGCCACCTTATTATTAAAGACGGCATTGACGGAGAGCTGTCCCCGGCGTTCGGTACTCTCGTCCACTACATCATCGTGCACCAAGCTCGCCGTATGCAACAACTCCAGGGCCACTGCGGCGTGAAGCGTCGTCGGGCAGACATCATCGAACAGCTTTGCCGCAAGCAGGACAAGCATCGGACGCATCATCTTCCCGTTCCTCTGCCGGATGTGCGCAATTACGTTATTCAACAGAAGATTAGAATTGGAAAGGCAAGTGTCAAAATGCTTTTTGAAGTCCTCCAACTCTACAGAAATCGGAGATTTTATAAGGGATATACTGTCCATACGTCGCTATTTGTGCACAAAAATAGTAATAAAACGGTTAATACGGTATTTTTTTGTACTTTTACCCTGAAAAAAAGAATAAATCTATGAATCCGACTGATAAACTTTTCCTGCTCGATGCTTATGCATTGATATACCGCGCTTACTACGCGTTCATCAAAAACCCGCGAATCAACTCCAAGGGATTCAACACTTCCGCCATCCTGGGATTCGTCAACACCCTCGAAGAGGTGCTGAAAAAGGAGAACCCCACGCACATAGGAGTGGCGTTCGACCCCTCGGGACCGACCTTCCGGCACGAAGCCTACGAACAGTACAAGGCACAACGCGAGGAGACGCCCGAAGCCATCCGCCTCTCCGTGCCCATCATCAAGGACATCATCCGCGCCTACCGCATCCCCATTCTCGAAGTGCCCGGTTTCGAAGCCGATGACGTGATAGGCACACTTGCCACCGAAGCCGGACGCCGGGGCATCACCACCTACATGATGACACCCGACAAGGACTACGGTCAGCTGGTTTCGGAACGCGTGTTCATGTACCGCCCCAAGCACAGCGGCGGCTTCGAAGTGATGGGTGTCGACGAGATAAAGGCCAAGTTCGACATCCGGTCCACGGAGCAGGTCATCGATATGCTGGGACTGATGGGCGACTCTTCCGACAACATCCCCGGTTGTCCGGGCGTAGGAGAGAAAACCGCACAAAAGCTGGTGGCAGAGTTCGGCAGCATCGAGAATCTGCTCGAACACACCGACCGGCTGAAAGGAGCGCTGAGAACCAAAGTAGAGGCGAACCGCGAAATGATTGCCTTCTCCAAATTCCTTGCGACCATCAAAACAGACGTGCCCATCCGGCTCGACATGGAGACACTCGTCCGCGAAGAACCGGACGAAGAAGCGCTCCGCAAAATTTTCGAGGAACTGGAGTTCCGCACGCTCATCGACCGTGTCCTGAAAAAAACGGGGGCTTCTCCCCTACCCGCTTCTTCCGGTTCCGCTTCGTCCGACCCATATGCCGGAACGCTATTCGCCCAGCCCGCCGCCACCGGCAGCGCGACTCCCGAAAAAAGCGCTCCCGTCCAAGGCGATTTGTTTTCAAATTTTGCGGGCAGCGGGGCGGACGGCTCGGAAAATTCGATTCTCACGCGCTTGGAAACGCTCCATACAGACTATCAACTCGTTGATACAGAAGAGAAAAGGGGCGAAATTATTCAAAAGTTACTTACAACCGATATTCTCGCAATAGACACAGAGACCACCGGAACCGAACCCATGGAGGCGGAACTGGTGGGAATGAGCTTCAGCGACGCCGAAAACCGGGCTTATTATGTCCCCGTTCCGGCAGACCGCGACGAAGCCTTAAAAATCGTGAACGAGTTTCGCCCGCTCTTCGAGAACGAACACTCCATGAAGGTGGGGCAAAACATCAAGTACGATATGATTGTTCTCCAAAACTACGGAGTGCAAGTGAAGGGGAAACTTTTCGACACCATGCTCGCCCACTACGTGCTGCAACCGGAGCTCCGGCACAACATGGACTACCTCGCCGAAATCTACCTGCACTACCAGACCATCCACATCGACGAACTCATCGGGCCAAGGGGCAAAAACCAGAAGAGTATGCGCGACCTCCCACCGGAAGAGGTATACCGCTATGCCTGCGAAGATGCGGACGTCACCCTGAAACTGAAGAACGTGCTCGAAAAGGAACTGAAGGAGCAAGCTGCCGAACAGCTCTTCTATGAAATCGAAATGCCGCTCGTACCGGTGCTCGTCAACATCGAGAGCAACGGAGTGCGCATCGACACGGAAGCCCTCAAGCAATCGTCCGAGCACTTCACCCTCCGCCTGCAAGAGATTGAGAAAGAGATTTACGAACTGGCAGGCGGCGAGACCTTCAACATCGCCTCGCCCAAACAGGTAGGCGAAGTGCTGTTCGACAAACTCAAAATCGTGGAGAAGGCGAAGAAGACCAAGACCGGCCAGTATGTCACCTCCGAAGAGGTGCTCGAAAGCCTGCGGAGCAAGCACGCCATCATCGGCAAGATACTCGAATACCGCGGACTGAAGAAACTGCTCAGTACCTACATCGACGCATTGCCGCAGCTGATAAACCCGCACACGGGACGCATCCACACCTCTTTCAACCAGGCAGTGACCGCCACCGGACGACTCAGCTCCAGCAATCCGAACCTGCAGAACATCCCCATCCGCGACGAAGACGGCAAGGAAATCCGCAAAGCCTTCATCCCCGACGACGGATGCGAGTTCTTCTCTGCCGACTACTCGCAAATCGAACTGCGCATCATGGCACACCTGAGCCAAGACCGGAACATGATAGATGCCTTTTGCAGCGGACACGACATCCACGCCGCCACCGCCGCCAAAATATATAAGGTGGACATCAATGACGTGACCGCCGATATGCGCCGCAAGGCCAAGACCGCCAACTTCGGCATCATCTACGGCATCTCCGTCTTCGGGCTTGCCGAGCGCATGAACGTCCCCCGCCAAGAGGCCAAGGAACTGATAGACGGATACTTCGAGACCTACCCGCAAGTGAAGGAATATATGGACAAGAGCATCCAGGTGGCACGCGAGAACGGATATGTGGAAACCATCTTCCACCGCAAACGTTTCCTGCCCGATATCAACTCACGGAATGCCGTGGTGCGCGGTTATGCAGAGCGGAATGCCATCAACGCTCCCATCCAGGGAAGCGCCGCCGACATCATCAAAGTGGCAATGGCGCACATCTTCCAGCGCCTGCAAAGTAACAATCTGAAAGCAAAGATGATTTTACAGGTCCACGACGAGCTGAATTTCAGCGTTCCGAAGGCTGAAAAAGAGATTTTGCAAAAAATCGTAATCGAAGAAATGGAACGGGCATATCGTATGCTGGTACCCCTGAAAGCCGATTGCGGCTGGGGAAAGAACTGGTTGGAAGCCCACTAAAGCCGCCGATAACTTTATTTAACTTACAATCAGAAAGCAACGGAAGTAAACACTTTGAAAAACAGTTTGTACACCAGAATATCCGGCATCTTCGCTGCCGGATATTTTTTTGTTCACTAATCTTTCCAAAAGGAAAGCATATCGCCCCGCACCGATTTGACATATTGATAAAATATCTCCCGATTATTTTATTTATGTCAATTTAATATCTACCTTTGCAGCGAAATCAATGACACATTGATAGCAAAACAGCAAGTACAACTCTAAAAACATAAAGCCATGAAAACTTTAAAAACTTTGATTCTTTTCTCTTTCCTTTTCGTATGTGGAATGCACGCATCGGCAGACAACAAAAGTAACCTCATTTACAATTCGGAAGAGGTAAATGGCGTGAAGGTCTCCGAGACTGTTTACAAGATGGACGGCAGCACGCTTGCCAACTACATGAAGTACAATTACAAGTACGACGACCAGAACCGTATGACAGAAAGCGAAGCACTGAAATGGAACGTCATAAAGGACGCATGGACCAACGATATGTGCATCCGCTACACCTATCAAGGCAAGTCGGTCACTACCACTTATTATAAATGGAACAATAAAAAGAATACATACATCCTCATCCCCGAAATGACGGTGACGATGGACAACCCGAATATGTAATTCATTTATTCTCTCTTAAACATACTCTAACTGCTGACAATAACCAAAACCTTTCTATAAACAGAAGAGCACGAATCTTTTCGGATTCGTGCTCTTTCATTATATCGTATGCCGCTATCAAAAGCCCAAGGTACGGTATTTGTCTACAGCGGCACCCATACCATCGATGAAACCTATCTTGTTTCTCACACCGTCTATATTGAACTTCACATACCGGTCGTAGTAGAGCGTAGCGCAATCGGTGTTCTCTTCTTTCAGCCTGCGATACTCTTCCCAGCACTTGTCATAATCTTCGATGGCCAGTTTGATGGCTGTCCGGTCATATTCTCCCGTCCGGTCGCCCTGATAGCCCTTCAGCATCACAATCCAGCCCTGCTCCATAATCCGATACAGCCAATAGCCGTACAAAGAAGAGGTACGGATATAATGCTCCACCGCCTTGTCGCTGCACTCCACACGCCGAGAGAGGCCGACTATCTCTTCCCAAAGGGCAACGGAAAGTTTCATTTCGTACAAAGACTCTTCCACGCTACCCTTCTTCAGAATGGCGTCGAACACTCGCTTCAGCTGGTTCGTACCGCCCAAGTAGTGGTCGCGCGTCCATGTCACGCTGACAGGATGCGTCAGCGAACCTCTCCCCCGGATGATGGCATCGGGAGTCAGCAGGCACAAGCGGCGGAAGTAGGGTAACGACTCGCGGGAAATCCCTATCTTCAGGGCATACTCATTGAAGATTTCCTGTTCCGTCCGGTGGGGATTCTTCGCCCAGCGGCTCATCACGTACGTGTTCAGGTCACACCAAAGCTCGTTGGAGATATAAGGGCCGAACCAGCCGCCGCCTCTCGACCACGTCCACACGCCAGAGAAGAGCGGGCTCTCCTTCACATCGTTCAGGCAACGCGGCGCGGCATCGTTCCGGGTCTCTTCGAACCCGTTGATTACGGCATCGGCTATGTAGTTCGGGTAGGCACCCTTGCCTTCGTACTCGCGCTGGCACTGCACCTCTATCACCTGCTTGTGCCGCCCCAGGGCGATGGTCTTGTTGAAAGGGAAAGTCCGGAAATAGTCGCCGTTCGTATGCTTGACGGCAAGATAGAGATTGGGATGCGGCTCCACCTGCTCCGTCACCGCCAGGTAGTAGTCGGGGCGTACGTGGAAGAAGCCGAAATCCCACGTCCGGTACACAATCTTCTTGTTCCGCTTCACGCAGACCTCTTCGCGCAGCAGGTTCATCAGCCGGGCGTGTATCTTGATGCTCTCGTCGTATCTCTTCCTGTAGTCCACCGGTCCGTTCCCTGTATGATAGGGGATGTTATGCGTATATGTCTCGCCCGTGCGGATGACCAGTCCGTCCATCCCGGGAAAACGTTCGAACAGCTCTTTCAGCATCATCCGGTGTATCTCCCACGTCTTGGGCTTCTCGAACGAAATTCTCCCCTCCTCGTCGCATATCTCGTCTTTATAAAGCTCCACCAGCTTCTTGGGCAATACGATGATATCGGTGAAATAGAAGGCCTGAAGACCGTTGCGGTGACATTCATCGATGCGGGTTCTGATTTCCTTCGTCAACGCTTCCACCCAGGCCCTCTCTTCCGAACCCTTCGGAAAGATGCGCTTGTCGAACTTGGAAAAGCTGACGGCGCATTGCGGAAACTTAAACTCATTGATGACCATGCCATCCATCCCGAACGAGGCCAGTTTCTCCGGATTACGGAAAGCGGTCTGCGTCATGGCATCCCCCGGATTATGATGTACCATATCCATCACTAAATAATCTTCTCTCTCAGTCTGTGCCGCCAGGCTGCCCGACAGCAACAATGCGCACAATGCGCCTACATACAATTTCATATCAATTACCGTGTTGTGTTCATCTATTTCCATTCAGATGTCCGGCACCAGCCGACTCCCAAGCAAAAATAGGGCAAACATCCGAAACAGCCAAAAATAAAGCCTTATATTTGCGGCGATACTAAAAAAACAAGCATGATACCCCAAGAACTTATCCGCTACATCGAGACGGCGATTAGGCTGAAAGAACTGCAAGGCATCATCGCGGACGAGACGCGCCTGAAAAGCATTTTTCACCGAATGTTCGAAGAAGAGAAAAGATAAAAGACTATCTTTGCAGGCAATTAGCTGAATAATAATAAAAATACTATAACACTATGGCATTAAAAGCTGGTATCGTTGGACTTCCCAACGTAGGGAAATCCACCCTTTTCAACTGCCTGTCCAGTGCAAAGGCACAGGCGGCAAACTTCCCGTTTTGTACAATCGACGCCCAGATGGGGCAAGTCTCCGTGCCCGACGAACGGCTGACCAAACTTGCTGAAATCGTCCATCCGGGACGCATCGTGCCCGCCGTGTGCGACATCGTCGACATCGCCGGACTGGTGAAAGGCGCCAGCAAAGGCGAAGGACTGGGCAACCAGTTCCTGGGCAACATCCGCGAGTGCGACGCCATCATCCACGTGCTGCGCTGCTTCGACAACGGCAACATCGTCCACGTCGACGGAAGCGTAGACCCCGTGCGCGACAAGGAAATCATCGACACCGAGCTGCAACTGAAAGACCTTGAGACCGTAGAGAACCGCATCAAACGCGTGGAGAAGATAGCCAAAGTAGGTGGTGACAAGACGGCAAAAATCGAGTACGAACTCCTGCTCCGCTACAAGGAAGCGCTGGAGCAGGGAGAGAGCGCCCGCACCGTCGTCCCGCAGAACGACGACGAAGAGCAGTGTGCCAAGCAGATGTTCCTGCTCACCACGAAACCGGTGCTCTACGTCTGCAACGTAGACGACACCAGCGCCGCCACCGGCAACCAATACGTAGAGCAGGTGCGCGAAGCCATCAAAAACGAAGACGCCCAACTCATCATCATCTCCGCACAGACCGAAGCCGACATCGCCGAACTGGAGACCTACGAGGAGAAGCAGATGTTCCTCGAAGACCTCGGACTGAAAGAGAGCGGCTGCAACCGCCTGATTAAAGCCATCTACAGCCTGCTGAACCTCGAAACCTTCATCACCGCCGGCGAAATGGAAGTCAAGGCATGGACCTACCGCAAAGGCTGGAAAGCCCCGCAATGCGCCGGCGTCATCCACACGGACTTCGAGAAAGGGTTCATCCGCGCGGAAGTCATCAAGTACGAAGACTACATCAAGTATGGCAGCGAAGCCGCCGTGCGCGAAGCCGGAAAGCTGGGCGTGGAAGGCAAGGAGTATGTGGTGCAGGACGGGGATATCATGCACTTCAGGTTCAATGTGTAAGGCCAAAGTGTATAAGTTGTGCCGACACACCCTCTTGTGAAGTTTGCACACCTACGATGATAACCGTTTGACTTGTCGTAAAATTTGCGACAAGTCAGTATCTCTAAACAGTTCAAGAACCATCCTTTTACTCCTCAAAACCATGGAACAGCAAGGAGAAATAGTACTCTATCAACCCGAAGAAACTTTCAAACTTGAAGTGCGGTTGGAGAATGAAACAGTCTGGCTTAACAGGCAGCAGTTAGCTATTTTGTTTAATCGGGACATTAAGACCATAGGCAAACATATAGGTAATGCGCTCAAAGAGGAATTAGCCAATTCGGCAACTGTCGCAAATTTTGCGACAGTTCAAAAGGAAGGAAACAGAATCGTTACTCGACAAGTAGAACACTACAATCTCGACATGATTCTCTCTATCGGATATAGAGTCAAGTCTAAACGAGGTGTAGAGTTCCGCCAATGGGCAACCAAAGTCCTAAAAGAATATCTCTTAAAAGGTTATGCGGTGAACCAACGCATGGAACAACTGGAACAACGTGTTGCAAAGACAGAAGAGAAAATAGACTTCTTCGTCCGCACCGCCCTACCGCCCGTAGAAGGCATCTTCTTTGAAGGGCAAATCTTCGATGCGTACGTCTTTGCCGCCAACCTTATAAAGTCGGCTCGAAAGACAATCGTCCTCATCGACAACTACATTGACGAAAGTACCCTCATGCTGCTCAGCAAACGGAACGAAGGGGTGGAAGCAACCGTATATACTGCCAAGCTCAGTCGGCAACTGCAACTGGATCTGCAACGCCACAATACCGAATACCGGCCGATAGACCTCCGGGAGTACCGCCAATCGCACGACCGTTTCCTCATCATAGATTCCGAAGTCTTCCACATCGGAGCCTCCCTGAAAGACCTCGGAAAGAAATGGTTTGCCTTCTCACGCCTGCACTTCGCGCCGCAGGAACTTTTGGAAAGAATTAATCACCCGCAATAAATCTCCTAACCATACATAATAAAATGGCAAACAACAATCTGAAATACCTCATTGCCGGCACCGGCGGCGTAGGCGGAAGCATCGCCGCCTTCCTCGCACTTGCCGGGAAAGACGTGACCTGCATCGCACGCGGCGAACATCTTGCCGCCCTACGTGAAAACGGACTGCGCCTGCACTCCGACCTGCAAGGCGAACACACGCTGAAAATACCCGCCTATACCGCCGAAGAGTTCCAGGGCAAGGCGGACGTCATCTTCGTCTGCGTCAAAGGCTACTCCGTAGACTCCATCACGGAGCTTATCAAACGTGCCGCACACGAGCATACCGTAGTCATCCCCATCCTGAACGTCTACGGCACGGGACCGCGCATCCAGCGGCTGGTGCCCGGCGTCACGGTGCTCGACGGCTGCATCTACATCGTGGGCTTCGTCTCGGGCAAGGGAGAAATCACACAGATGGGCAAGATATTCCGACTGGTCTACGGGGCACACCGCGGCACCATTGTTTCCCGTGAAACATTGGAAGCCGTGCAGCGCGACCTGCAAGCGAGCGGCATCAAGGCGGAGATTTCCGACGACATCAACCGCGACACCTTCGTCAAATGGTCGTTCATCTCCGCCATGGCAGTGACAGGCGCCTACTACGACGTCCCCATGGGCGAGGTGCAGAAACCGGGCACAGTGCGCGACACCTTCATCGGGCTCTCCCGCGAGAGCGCCGCGCTGGGGCAGCGGCTGGGCATCGCCTTCGAGGAAGACCTCGTGGCATACAACCTCCGGGTCGTCGACAAGCTCGCGCCCGAAAGCACCGCCTCCATGCAGAAAGACCTGGCACGCGGCCACCAGAGCGAAGTGCAAGGGCTGCTCTTCGACCTCATCGCCGCCGCCGAAGCAGCGGGCATCGACATCCCCACGTACCGCATGGTAGCAAAGAAATTCAACTGACTTCACACTAATACCAACCGTTTATGAATACACTCACCCTCCTCTCCATCCACTGGAATCCCGACCCCGAACTGTTCAGTCTCTTCGGGCGTCTGCCCATACGCTACTACGGCCTGCTGTGGGTCGTAGGCATTGCGCTCGCCTACGCGATAGTGCACCGCCAGTACCGCGACCGCCACATCGACGAAAAGACCTTCGAACCCCTCTTCTTCTACTGCTTCTTCGGCATCCTGGTAGGAGCGCGGCTGGGACACTGCCTGTTCTACCAACCGGACTACTACCTGAACCACTTCTGGGAAATGATACTCCCCGTCAAGTTCCTGCCCGGAGGCGGCTGGAAGTGGACCGGCTACGAAGGCCTTGCCAGCCACGGCGGCACCCTGGGACTGATTATCACCCTCTGGATGTACTGCCGCAAGACACGGATGCACTACATGGACGTGCTCGACATGATAGCCGTGGCCACGCCCATCACCGCCTGTTGCATCCGCCTTGCCAACCTGATGAACTCCGAGATTATCGGCAAGCCGACGGACGTGCCCTGGGCGTTCGTCTTCGAGCGGGTGGATATGCTTCCGCGCCATCCGGCACAGCTCTACGAGGCCATCGCCTACTTCATCTTCTTCCTCGGCATGGTTTGGCTCTACAAGCGCGGGATGAAGCGGCAACAGGACGGCAAGCCCGTGACGGACTTCAGCGCCGCCTCCAAAGCCCGGTCCGCCGCAACGCGCGCCGCCGCTCCCCTGCCCTACTACCACCGCGGCTTCTTCTTCGGCCTCTGCCTGACGGAGATATTCCTCTTCCGCTTCTTCATCGAGTTCCTCAAGGAAGACCAAGTGGACTTTGAAAGCACGATGACGCTGAACATGGGGCAATGGCTCAGCGTCCCGTTCATACTTGTAGGCGTCTACTTCATGTGCTTCTACGGGAAGAACAAGAAGTAACCTCTTTCTCGGATGTCATCCCAAAGGGCATTCTCCCTTTCAAAAAGACACCAAAATATCCGTTCCGCTGACACACCCGTTTCGCAAAGAAGCGGAAAGCGGAGCGGATTTTGTATACACATACGCCACCGTTGCATAATATACATCCTGTATACATCCGCCTTGTGAGCGGGATATAGATGGCTCGCGAGCCGCATTAAGCCCGCTCGCAAGGGAAGTGGACATTGCTCGCAAGCCATCTATATCCCGTTCACGAAGCATCTCTATATCCCTCGCCCGTTTTCCCCTCTTTCCGCTTCCGGAACGCTCTTCCGGAAGGCAAAAGGCGTTGTTTCCCGTTTTTCAGGAGTACCTGTTTCCGCGCATTGCGCTGGCTATAAGAGAGATAAGCCATTTCCGTTGCCGCATTTCCCGCGCAGACCTCACCGGACAGGAAATACGCGATTCTCAGCATGCGGAAAATACAAAGTGTCAGAATGATTTTTAAAGGAAAGTTTCTGCAAGAATAGAGAAAGCTGGACAGATAGCGATTGCTTTGGGAAAGGAAAACTGACGAAAAGCCGAAGTGGCACTTCGAGACGCTCAATGTGCCACTTTGAGACGCTCAAAGTGCCACTTTGAGGCGGTCGAAGTGCCACTTCGGGAAACCCGGTCATTTCCCTTTCACTATCCGCTTGATGTCATTCAGCTTGTTCAGCGCTTCGAGCGGCGTCAGGTTGTTCACGTCGAGGTTCAGTATCTCGTCGCGTATCTGGCAGAGCACGGGGTCGTCGAGCTGGAAGAAGCTGAGCTGCATACCTCCTGCCGAAGAGCCGCCCTCGGTAATGGACTTTCCGGTGACGGCACCCTGCTGGCGGTTGTCCGTCTCGAGCTGTTTCAGGATGTCGCCGGCGCGTTTCACGATGCTCTTGGGCATACCTGCCATCTTCGCCACGTGGATACCGAAGGAGTGCTCGCTGCCGCCGCGTTCCAGCTTGCGCAGGAAGATGACCTTGTTGTCCACTTCCTTCACCGACACGTTGTAGTTCTTGATGCGCTTGAAGGACTTCTCCATTTCGTTCAGTTCGTGGTAGTGCGTGGCGAAGAGCGTGCGTGCCTTGGCACGCGGATGCTCGTGGATGTACTCCACAATCGCCCACGCGATGGAGATACCGTCGTAGGTGGAAGTACCGCGTCCCAGCTCGTCGAAGAGCACCAGGCTGCGCGGGGAGAGGTTGTTCAGGATGTCCGCCGCCTCGTTCATCTCTACCATGAAGGTGGACTCGCCCACGGAGATATTGTCGCTTGCGCCTACACGGGTGAATATCTTGTCCACCAGTCCGATGTGCGCGCTTTCCGCAGGGACGAAACTGCCGATTTGTGCCATCAGCGTAATCAGGGCGGTCTGGCGGAGCAAGGCGGACTTACCTGCCATGTTCGGACCGGTGATGATGATGACCTGCTGCGTGCTGCTGTCCAGCATCACGTCGTTGGCGATGTACTTCTCGCCTATCGGGAGTTGTTTCTCGATGACCGGATGGCGTCCCTGGCGTATCTCCAGCACTTCGTCGTCGGCAATGACGGGACGGATGTAGTTGTTCTCGCGGGCGGCGACGGCAAACGAGAGCAGGCAGTCCAGGCGGGCTATCTGGTTGGCGTCTATCTGGATGGCGGGGATGAACTCGGTGAGCGACTGCACCAGCGCGGCGTAGAGCTGGGTCTCCAGCACCAGTATCTTGTCTTCGGCGCCGAGTATCTTCTCTTCATACTCCTTCAGCTCCTGCGTGATGTAGCGTTCGGCGTTGACCAGCGTCTGCTTGCGTATCCACTCCTGCGGCACTTTGTCCTTGTGGACGTTGCGCACCTCGATGTAGTAGCCGAAGACGTTGTTGTAGCCAATCTTCAGGCTGGGGATGCCCGTCAGTTCGCTCTCTCGCTGCTGCACCTGCAGGAGGTAGTCCTTGCCGGAGTAGGCGATGCGGCGCAGTTCGTCCAGCTCGGCGTTGACACCGGACTTTATCACACCACCTTTGTTGACCAGCAGCGGCGGGTCGTTGTCAATCTCGCGGTCGATGCGGTCGCGGATGGAACGGCAGATGTTCAGCTGTTCGCCGATGCGGTTCAGGCTGGCGTTGTCGGCATCCATGCAGGCCTGCTTGATGGGCTCGATGGCTTGCAGGGCAACCTTCAGCGCCACCACCTCGCGCGGGGAGACACGCCCGGCGGCTACTTTGGAAATGATACGTTCCAGGTCGCCTATCAGATGCAACTGCTCTTCGATGACCTCCCTGAAAGCGGGCTGGCGGAAGAAGTACTCCACCACGTCCAGCCGTTCGTTGACGGGCTGCACGTCTTTCAGCGGAAACACCATCCAGCGCTTCAGCAGGCGGGCGCCCATCGGGCTGATGGTCTTGTCTATCACGCTGAGCAGGCTGCTGCCCCCGTCGTTCATGCTGCCCATCAGCTCCAGGCTGCGCACCGTGAACTTGTCCAACCGGACATACTTGTCTTCTTCGATACGTGCCAGCGAAGTGATGTGCCCTATCTGCGTATGCTGCGTCATGATGAGATACTGCAAGACAGCTCCCGAGGCGATGATGCCGTTCTTGAGATGCTCCACACCGAATCCCTTCAGGTTCTTCACCTCGAAGTGCTTCAGCAGTTTCTCGCGGGCGGTGGTCTCCGTAAACACCCAGTCGTCCAGCTCGAAGGTGAAGAACTTGCTTCCGAAATTACCTTCGAACATCAGGCGTTTGCCACGCTCGAAGAGCACCTCTTTCGGGGCAAAGTTGTTCAGCAGCTTGTCTATGTAGTCGAAAGGTCCCTCCGCCGTAAGGAACTCGCCCGTGGAGATGTCCAGGAACGCCACTCCGCAGGCGCCCTTGCCGAAGTGTACGGCGGCAAGGAAGTTGTTCTCGCGGTAGTTCAGCACGTTGTCGTTGATGGATACACCCGGCGTCACCAGCTCGGTGATGCCGCGCTTCACCAGCTTCTTGGTCAGTTTCGGGTCTTCCAGCTGGTCGCAGATGGCCACGCGCTTGCCCGCACGTATCAGTTTGGGCAGATAGGTGTCGAGCGCATGGTGCGGGAAGCCTGCCATTTCGATTGTTTTCCCTTTGCCGTTGGCACGTTTCGTAAGGGTGATGCCCAGTATCTCGGAGGCAACAATAGCATCGGTGGAATAGGTCTCGTAGAAGTCGCCGCAACGAAACAGCATAACGGCATCAGGATGTTTTGCCTTCAGGTCGAGGAACTGTTTCATCATCGGGGTAAGAACAATATCTTCGTTCACAGCAGTATCTGTTTTTATAGAGTTTGTTATCTAATCTGATTAAGCAGGACAAAGATAATCCTTTTTTAGAAAATACGCGTGCAGAGGGTTCAAATCCTTAGTAAGCCTTAACAAAGCCGCATTTTCTGCTAAATCATGTTATAAAACACACTTTTTTATTTGCTTTATTTGGAGATAAGCAAAAAGTTCGTACCTTTGCACTGTGTTTTTCATAGTATTAGATTTAAGGTTAACAAAGGTTGGAGTACAGCGGTACTCCTTTTTTTATGCCCGTACGTTAGGGTCGCCCCTCCCCGCCGGACAGTATCACCGCATCGCACACCTCATCCTGAAACCTGCGCGCTTCCCTGCCCGAAAGTACATTCTGATTCATGATAGCAAAAGCAATCTGATGTCCGTTGTTCGCTTTCAGATAGCCTGCCAGGCAGTTGACGGCAGTGAAAGAACCGGTCTTGGCATGGACTCTCTTGTAAGAAGGGGTTCCTTTCTTCATCCGGTTTTTCAACGTCCCGTCCACTCCGCCGACAGGCAATGCCTTGTATAGCTTCCGGAACAGCTCCGTACGTGAATAGGCGAACCGCAAGAAAGCGACCAGAAGCTCCGACGAGACATAGTTGTAGTTGGAAAGCCCGCAACCGTCTGCCAGGTTATACCGTTCGGGAGCATAGCCCAGCTTTTCTATCAGCTGCCGGATGGCGGAAAGACCGTCTTCGGCAGAGACGTGCCTGCCTCCCGTGCACTGTGCGCCCAGGCGGCACAACATGGCCTCCGCATTCAGGTTGTCGCTCTCTTTCATCAGCTGGTTGACTACCGCCTGAACGGGTGTCTCATAAGATGCCATCCGCACGGAAAGGCTGTCGTGCCGGAACTCGGCGAAAGCGTAGTCTGCCCCGCAACGGATGCCCTTTGCCCGCAGGCGTTCCAAGAACGTATGCATGAAGAAATCTTGCGAAGAATAGATATTCACCTTGCCGGTGCGCTTCCCGTCCACATTGCCCGCCACCGTGAGGTCGTTGCCGTTCGTCAGCCAGTTGCGTGACACCGCGAAGCGCCCGGCGGAAGGAGTACAGGTCTGCGTCGCATTCGCCAGCGTATAGTAGGACGAAGCGGGCGTGCACTCCACCCGCGCCGTATCTCCCTGCACACCGGGAAAGGCGGTCACCGTAACCGTTCCTTTGCTGAGCATCAGCGGCGACAGATAGGGTTGAAAGGAGTAGGGCGTATCGTCCCACAGCCAGCCGCTCCCCCAATAGAGGGAGTCTTTCAGGGAGACATCGCCATAAATCCTGCCCCTCACCACGGAGAAGGGCAAACGCGCCACGCTGCCGACCAGCGAATCCAACGCCGCATCGTCGAACTCCGGGTCGAAGCCCCCGACGACGTAGATGTCGCCCTGCAACGTGTCGCGCTCAATCACTCCCTTATACCAGACTTCCGTGCGGAAAGGCTCGTCGGCATCAGGGCGTGCAAGCGCCGCAATCGTAGTCAGCAGTTTCATGGTAGATGCCGGACGCGACAGCTTGTCCGCCTGATAACCGTACAAGGGCTTATCGGCCGTCAGATCGTAGACCGAAATGGAGACGTTGGAACCGACAGGCAGCCGATACTTGACCAGCGTATCCAGCCGCGAAGCGAGGGATACTGTATCGGAAGACATCCCCTGCGCAGACAACGGCAGCAAACAAACCGAGAGAAGCAATGATAACAATATTCTTTTCATACGTACTGAAAAAACCGTCCAACTGAAATGCCCTCCCTCAGAGCGCTTCCTTAAAGATTTCGCCTACCGTAGGATGCGGGAACACCATCTTCTTCCACTCCGCGGCCGTCAGCCTGAGTTCAATGGCCATACCGGCCAGCGGGATAATCTCCGAAGCGGGATTGCCAAGGACGTGCGCGCCCAACACCGTATCGTCTTCCGCCAGCAGCAACTTGCACATTCCGTTGACGCCTTCGTTCTCCGCCACAAAGCGGCCGCTGTATGCCATGGGCAGCTTCACCACGCGATAGGGGATGCCCTTTTTCTGCAAGACATCTTCCGTATCTCCCACTCCCGCAATCTCGGGATTGGTGTACACCACTCCGGGGATGGCACGGTAGCTCATGGCATCTTCCTGCCCCGCAATGGAGTGTACCGCCACTTCCGCCTCACGCACGGCAGTATGTGCCAGCAGGGAGAAGCCGGTCAGGTCGCCACAGGCGTACACACCCGGGACGGAAGTCTGCATCTGCCCGTCGACACGGATGTTCCCGCGTTCCGTCCGCTCCAGATTCAGGTTCTCCAACCCGAAGCCCGTGGTCACGGGGCGGCGGCCGACGCTCATTAGCAGCTTCTCGGCTACGACGGAAACGGTGCCTTCGGCCGACTCGCAATCGATACGGATAAAGCCGGAGACGGGAACGGCAGCCACCTCATCGGGATGTGCCGACGGCCCGACGGAGACCACCTTTGTTTCCAGCATGAAGCGGATGCCGCGTTTGGCGTATTCCGCACGAAGCATGGCGGAGAGTTCCCTGTCCATGCCGCCCAGTATCTCGCCCAGCATCTCGATGACGGTCACCTCCACGCCCAGGCTGTTGAAGAACGAGGCGAACTCCATGCCGATGACTCCGCCGCCGATGATGGCCAGCGACTTCGGCAGTTCCTTGTTGTCCAACGCGTCGCGATGCGTCCAATAGGCCACCGTATCCAGTCCGGGAATGGGCGGGATGAACGTTTCCGAACCGGTACAGAGCAGCAGATGGTCGCATTCGTACGTCTCGCCGCCGCACACGATGTGGTTCTTGTCCGCAAGGAAAGCCTCGCCGTTCACCACGGTCACGCCACAGGCGGCAAGTTTCCCCTTGACACCCAGCACCAGCTTCCGCACCACCTTCTGCTTGCGTGCCACGATTTTGGGCAGGTCGAATGAAACCTCCGGCACACAGACCGCATACTTGGATGCGTGGCGCGCACCGTCGTACGTCTTTGCCGAATACAACAAAGTCTTGGTAGGGATGCACCCTTCGTTCAGGCACACTCCGCCAAGACTCTTTTTCTCAAAAAGCACAACGCTCAGACCGGCTTTCCCTGCCGCTTCCGCAGCCGTATATCCCGCAGGGCCTCCGCCGATAATGGCAATTTGATATTTCATGGTTCTTACATTTATGGATTTACGCACGCAAGATACAACAAGAAATTCAGAAAAAGGCACAATCGGTCCGCTTAATTGTCGTTCCGAGCTTAAAGAAGCGACACGAAGCGACATACAACGTTCCGGCAAGCGGACGAAAAACATATTAAAGAACAAACCATATAACTTCCCTTTCCCGAACACTTAATAAAAAAGTTCTGAAGTGTTCATGAAAAAGTTCCGAAGTATCCTTTCAAAAGGCAATAGACATGAAACATTAGTTTTGTTCCCGCACTTGGAACATCTGTTCCAAGCCTTGGAACAGACATCCGCAAGCTGGGAACATCTATCCGTAAGCTGGGAACAAACTTCCGGAAACTCCTTTTAACTCCTGCAAATGAAAGAACCGTACGGAAACGAACTATCTGCCTTTATTCCGGCCTGTTCCAGGCCGGTTTTCAGCGCCAATAGAGGTATTTTTGCGAATTAATGCCCGCAAGGGAGACAAGGAACGCAGTTATTTTGTAGTTTTGCGGTGTCAAATACATAAACGATATGGTAAGAAAGTTCGATTTCCTCGTTATCGGCTCCGGAATCGCCGGTATGAGTTTTGCGCTCAAAGTGGCGCATAAAGGAACAGTAGCCCTCATTTGCAAGGCCGGTCTGGAAGAAGCAAACACCTATTTCGCACAAGGAGGCATCGCATCGGTCACCGACCTGAAAGTGGACAACTTCGACAAGCACATCGAAGACACGATGATTGCCGGCGACTGGATAAGCGACCGCGAAGCCGTGGAAAAGGTGGTGCGCAACGCCCCCGCACAAATCGACGAGCTAATCGGATGGGGAGTGAACTTCGACAAGAAGGAGAACGGGGAATTTGACCTGCACAAGGAAGGCGGGCACTCGGAGTTCCGCATCTTGCACCACAAGGACAACACCGGTGCCGAGATACAGGAAAGCCTGATTGAAGCCGTAAGGCAGCATCCCAACATCACCGTATTCACCAACTTCTTCGCCGTGGAAATCATCACCCAGCACCACCTGGGCATCATCGTGACCCGCTACACCCCGGGCATCAAATGCTACGGCGCCTACGTGCTGAACGAACAGACCGGAGAAGTGGACACCTTCCTCTCCAAAGTGACCATCATGGCAACGGGCGGCTGCGAAGCGGTATACCGCAACACCACCAACCCGCTGGTGGCAACGGGCGACGGCATCGCCATGGTCTACCGCGCCAAGGGTGCCGTGAAGGATATGGAGTTCATCCAGTTCCACCCCACTGCCCTCTACCATCCGGGCGACCGCCCCTGCTTCCTCATCACCGAAGCCATGCGCGGCTATGGCGGCGTGCTCCGCACGATGGACGGAAAGGAGTTCATGCAGAAGTACGACCCGCGCCTGTCGCTCGCCCCGCGCGACATCGTGGCACGCGCCATCGACAACGAAATGAAGCAGCGTGGCGACGAGCACGTCTACCTGGACGTCACCCACAAAGACCCCGAAGAGACCAAGAAGCACTTCCCGAACATCTATAAGAAATGTCTCAGCATCGGCATCGACATCACGAAGGACTATATCCCCGTAGCCCCTGCCGCCCACTACCTCTGCGGTGGCATCAAAGTCGACCTGGACGGGCAGTCGAGCATCCGCCGCCTGTACGCCATCGGCGAATGCAGCTGCACCGGACTTCACGGCGGCAACCGCCTGGCATCGAACTCGCTGATTGAAGCGGTGGTCTATGCCGATGCCGCCGCCAAGCACGCGCTGAGCGTATTGGAGCGTTATGAATTCAATGAGGACATTCCCGAATGGAACGACGAAGGGACCATCTCCAACGAAGAACGCGTGCTCATCACGCAAAGCATGAAGGAAGTGAACCAGATTATGGAATCGTACGTAGGCATCGTCCGCAGCAACACCCGCCTGACCCGTGCCTGGAACCGGCTGGACATCCTCTATGAGGAGACAGAAAAACTATTCAAGAGCAGCAAGGCCACCCGCGAGCTTTGCGAACTGCGCAACATGATCAACGTAGGTTACCTGATAACCCGCCAGGCCATGGAACGCAAGGAGAGCCGCGGACTGCACTACACGATAGACTATCCGCACGGCGCAAAGAATGAGTAGATAAATCACTTCTCTTTCCGCGTCAAAAGGCGGGCTTTCTCTTTCAGCCGACCGAAGCTCTCCGCCCCCAGCACTTCGCGGAAAGCGGCAGTGTGCTTCAGGCGCTTCGCCTTTTCCCAAATCACCGAGGAGCGCTTCTTCGAATCAGGGTGGGTACTCACCCACTCCGCCAGCGACGGCACGTCCTCTTCGGACAGGCGGTAGAGGAAATCGCCCAACGCCTCGGGGTCGATGTCGGCTCGAGACAAATAGTCGACCGCGCATTCATCCGCCTCGCCCTCCAGCGTGCGGTCGTATGCCGTAGACGAAAGCAGCCGAGCGGTCTCCTTCAGCACTCCGCCGTCGTTTCCCGCCACTACGCCCGCCAGCACGGAAAGGCCTATCTCCTTCACCAGCTTCTTCATCACGTGCCCCTTTTCAATGTGCGCCAGTTCGTGCGCCATCACCCCGCACAGCTCCATCTCGTTCCGGCAGTCGGCAATCAGCGAAGAGTAAATCACCAGGTGCCTGTCGGGGAAAGCGAAAGCGTTCACCTCTTCATTCCTGACGATATGCAGCTTGACGGGCTTCTCTATCCCGTTCGCCCGGCAGAGGTGAGCGAGCAGAGAATCGACAGGCTGCACCACCGCTTCGTCTTCCACGAACTCTTCGGTTCCGGAGAAGAAGTCCCAACAGAGTTTTCCTAACTTCTCCTCCACGACATCCCCTTCCAGATGAAAGACGGACAGCCAGTTCACGCGCGAAAAGCCATACAGTACTGCCGCAAACAGCAGCAGCGACACCAATGCTTGTTTCAGAATCTTCATCATGGTCTGCAGATTAAGTCGGTGACACCGCCATACACGTACCACTCCACCTGCTTGCCCTTGCGCACCTGCACGGCGGTGTAGATAGTGGCGATGAAATCGATGATATTAAAGACAAGTACCGTAAACAGGTAGGCGAAATAGAACGAAGAGAGCTCCTGCCAGCCCAAGAGAAGCCTAACAGTCCACCAGAACAGAACCGTGTTGGTGCAAAACAGGGGAAACTGGGAGATAAGCGCCTGCGTGCAATGCCAACGCACGAAGAAGGTACGCTTACGGTTTGCAAAATAGAATATTACCGTCGCCAGCAGATTGACGATAGGAAAAGGCAAGCCCGCCATCGCTGCCAGGAGCGACATCAGGTAGCTGTTGGCAGCCGCTTCCAATTCATGTTCTTCGGGTGTATATAAAATCATAATCCTTTGGTGATGTTCCAAATCCAGTTCGCCACTATCAGCAGGGCAAAGGAGAGGAACACGCATTTCCTGCCGAGCCACTCGTCCGCCTTCATGTAGAACCGGTAATAAGAGTCCTGTTTCAAAACCGCATCGGCCAGCATCCACACCGGGATGCCCACCAGCAACAAGGCAAGCAGCACGCCTATGGGATTAATCAGCAAGGCAGCTTCCAGGTCGCCTTGCAGCAGCGCCGCTATGGCACGCGTAGAACCGCACGAAGGACAAGGAATATGAAACAGGCGCTTGAACAGGCAGACCGTCTCTCCGCACGGATGAAAAAGAAAGAGCCACACATACCCTGCCGCGCATCCCGCGGATGACAGTATATACAGCCCTTTCCCGGTCATTACAATAAGGCTTGAAGCTTCTTGAAGTTCTTGTCGCGGGTAGCTCCCATGATGAGGAACCAGTCTACGATGGCCCAAATGCCGAAACCGCCGCAAGTAATCAGTTTGCCGACACCCAGCCCCATATCTCCGATAAAGAAACGGTCGATACCCAAGCTGCCGCCCAATAAAGAAATAATCAACACGATGGTAGGATCTTTGAATTGCAGGGTCTGAACAAGTGTCCACTTCGATTCATCGGCTTCAAGGAGCATATTCTTGATTGTAGCCACTTGATAATCTTGAAAAAACTTGTTGTTTGCCATGATAAAGGCATCTACTTTCTGTGCATCCATAATAAATGTAGTATAAAATGATTAAATTATACCACAAAGATAATATTATGGTTGAATAAACTAAATTTTTTGTGACTATTTTTTCTACTTTGCCCTGATAATGATTTTATGACGACACGGAATCGCCCGAAACCACACGGCATTTGTCTGGCCGGTGGATTGCGCGCAATCCCGTGTCTGAAAGAATAATCAATACGCATCCGTCACGATGCGTATCCATCAATAGTTTTCCTTCTTCACCTCGAAGTGTGCCCGCGGATGCAGACAAGCGGGACATACCTCGGGAGCTTCCTTGCCCACGTAGATGAAGCCGCAGTTGCGGCACTGCCATACCACCTCACCCTCTTTTGCGAAGACGGAAGCGGTCTCGATGTTACGGACGAAAGCACGGTAACGCTCCTCGTGTCCTTTCTCGGCAATGGAAATGTTACGGTACATGGCGGCGATTTCGGGGAAACCTTCCTGTTCGGCAACATCGGCAAAGTGAGGATAGTCTGCCGACCATTCTTCATGCTCGCCTGCGGCGGCAGCCTGCAGGTTCTCCAATGTCGTGCCGATGACGCCTGCGGGATAGCTGGCGGTGATTTCCACCATACCCCCTTCCAGGTACTTGAACATACGTTTGGCGTGTTCCTTTTCCTGGTCGGCCGTTTCGGTAAAGATGGCTGAGATTTGTTCGTAACCCTCTTTCTTTGCCACGCTGGCAAAATAAGTGTAACGCATACGTGCCTGTGATTCACCGGCGAATGAAGTCAGCAGATTCTTTTCTGTCTGAGTTCCTTTGATACTTTTGCTCATAGTTTCTTCTTATTAAATTAATGTAACGATTAGCTGTCATTTCCTCTGTTACACAGAACAAAGATACGATTTATCCGGGATTATCAACAAAAAAGAGCCGCTTAATGTTCGGGCATCGACCCAAAAAGTAGGCAAAAGCCGGGCTGAAAAGTACGGATTTTCATTTATAAGGAGTTATCGGGAGTTAGAAGGAGTTATCAGCCGACAAGTCGGCTTAGGAGTTAAAGCCGATACTCTTGCGCCGTGGATGCCGTTACAAGAGTATTGGCTTTAACTCCTTTAACTCCTAACGAAGCGAAGTGATAACTCCTCTAACTCCTGCAAATGCAAAAGCCGGGTTGAAAAAGCGTAAAAAGAGTCTGAGGATGATAACTGTTTGCATTATTTTACGTAATTTTGCACCCTCTTTACTAAGACATAGGTATTTATAACAGGTAAAAAACAAAGTTTCAAGACAGAAAGAAATGAAAGCGTTCGAATTCAAGCCGAAACTGTACACGGCTTTAAAAAACTACTCGAAAGAACTCTTCATGGCAGACCTGATGGCGGGTATCATCGTGGGTATCGTCGCCCTGCCGCTTGCCATCGCGTTCGGTATCGCATCAGGCGTATCGCCTGAGAAAGGCATCATCACTGCCATCATCGCCGGTTTCATCATCTCCCTGCTGGGAGGCAGCAAGGTCCAGATTGGCGGACCCACCGGTGCGTTCATCGTCATTATCTACGGCATCATCCAGCAATATGGAGAGGCCGGGCTGATTGTCGCCACACTGATGGCGGGTGTCATCCTCATCCTCCTGGGAGTGTTCAAGCTGGGGGCGGTCATCAAGTTCATCCCCTATCCCATCATCGTGGGTTTCACGAGCGGTATTGCCGTCACCATCTTCACCACACAGATTGCGGACATCTTCGGACTGGACTTCGGCGGAGAAAAAGTGCCGGGCGACTTCATCGGCAAATGGATGGTCTATGCCCGCCATTTCGACACCGTCAACTGGTGGAACACGCTGGTCAGCATCGCCAGCATCCTGATTATAGCCGTCACTCCGAAGTTCTCGAAGAAAATCCCCGGCTCGCTCATCGCCATCATCGTGGTGACCGTGGCCGTCTACCTGCTGAAGACGTACGGCGGCATCGGTTGCATCGACACCATCGGCGACCGCTTCAGCATCCGTGCCGAACTGCCCAACGCCGTGATGCCAGCGCTGGACTGGGAAGCGGTGAAGAACCTGTTCCCCGTCGCCATCACGATTGCCGTGCTGGGAGCCATTGAGTCGCTGCTCTCCGCCACCGTGGCGGACGGTGTCATCGGCGACAAGCACGACTCCAACACCGAGCTGATAGCCCAGGGTGTCGCCAACATGGCCACTCCGCTTTTCGGCGGCATTCCCGCCACGGGTGCCATTGCCCGCACGATGGCAAATATCAACAACGGCGGCAAATCGCCCGTGGCGGGCATCGTCCACGCGGTGGTGCTGTTGCTCATCCTGTTGCTGCTGATGCCGTTGGCGCAGTACATCCCGATGGGATGCCTGGCGGGCGTGCTGGTCATCGTGTCCTACAACATGAGCGGCTGGCGCGTGTTCAAGGGTCTGCTGAAAAACCCGAAGTCGGACGTCACCGTATTGCTGATGACCTTCTTCCTGACGGTCATCTTCGACCTGACCGTCGCCATCGAGGTAGGGCTGGTCATCGCCTGCGTGCTCTTCATGCGCCGTGTGATGGAGACAACCGAGATATCGGTCATCAAAGACGAGATAGACCCGAGCGCCGAATCGGACATCGCCCTCAACGAAGAGCACCTCATCATCCCGCAAGGGGTGGAAGTGTATGAAATCAACGGTCCCTACTTCTTCGGCATCGCCACGAAATTCGAGGAAGTGATGGCGCAACTCGGCGACCGCCCCAAGGTGCGCATCGTCCGTATGCGTAAGGTGCCCTTCATCGACTCCACCGGCATCCACAACCTGGAAAGCCTGTGCCGGATGTCGCAGAAGGAGAAGATAACGGTCGTGCTCTCGGGCGTCAACCCCAAGGTGCATCAGGTATTGGAGAAAGCCGGTTTCTACGCGCTGCTCGGCGAGGAGAACATCTGCCCCAACATCAACGTGGCACTGGAGCGGGCGCAGAAGCTGGTGGAGCAACCGGCATTGAGCAAATATTGACAAAAAGAGATTCAGGAGCAATCAACCGTATACAGAGGGTACCTCAGTCGTATTGTGGGGTACCCTCAGTATACGACTGAGATACCCTCTGTATACGACCGAGATACCCCCTTATTTACACCCGTTGATAATCAGACAATTACAAACGGGCTTCCCGATTAAGAAAAAGCAAGACAAAAAAGCATCGCCATGGCAAGAAGAAAAAGCAGCAGCAGAACCCCTAAGAGAGAGTCCTCAGGAGTGATTTACCTGATAGTGCTGCTATGCCTGGCAGCCATCTTCCACGAGCCGATAGCCCGTGCGCTGCGCGAGAAACAGCCCGCTGCCACGGAAGAACCGGCGAAGCGGACGGAAGTTACGGGGAAACGAACGGAAGCTACGGCGAAACGGACGGAAGCCACAGCGAAACAACCGAAAGAAACCGCCAAACGGACGAAAACCGCCGCCCGACAACCGGAAGCGGCGAAAATCACCGGAAACGGAAACCTTCTCCTCCCCGCCCCCCTGAAGAACGTGCCCGAACAGCTGCTGCACCGCAAGGGCTACGTCACCTCCTACAACCGCGAGCACAAACTGCCGAACTGGGTGGCCTGGGAACTCACCCCCGAAAAGCTGGTGGAACGCGAAAGCCGCACCGACAAGTTCCTGCCCGACCCCGACCTGCCCGAAAGCCAGGCCGTGACCACCGACGACTACAAGCGCTCCGGCATGGACCGCGGCCATATGTGCCCTGCCGGCGACAACCGCTGGCACTGGAAAGCCATGCAGGAAAGCTTCTACATGACCAACATCTGCCCCCAAAACCACAACCTGAACCGGGGCGACTGGAAAGAGCTGGAAGAGGCGTGCCGCCTGTGGGCACAGCGGGAAGGGAAAATCTACATTGTCTGCGGCCCCATACTCTACCGGCAGAAGCACCGCACCATCGGACGGAAGCAGCAAATCACCGTCCCCGAAGCCTTTTTCAAAGTGATACTCTGCACCACCAGCACCCCGCCCAAGGCCATCGGATTCATCTACAAGAACACATCGGGCAACCACCCGCTGGATGCCTACGTCAACACGGTGGACGAAGTGGAACGCATCACCGGCATCGACTTCTTCCCCGCCCTGCCCGACGTTGTGGAAAAACAGGTGGAATCCACCTTCAACTTAGACTTATGGCAGAGGAAATGATACAATAACCTTTTTTAACCTTACATATTTATACGAGCAAAGCGGCGCATTCTCCGCCATTTTGCACGCTATACGCTCTATCGTTTGCCTTTTTTCCACCATTTTCCACATAAGCATATCATTTCTTCATATTCCGCCCTCTCCGTCCATTTATAAAATTACAATTTATTACATGAATATTTGTCACCTCATAAGCAATGCTGGCATTTATTTTAATACATTTGCAGCCATTATACAACAGATTCTATTTTCGACTAAAAAAAATGAAACAAATTAAGCCATACAACCTTTCTTTAGTTTGGAGAAACATAAAAAGACGTGATGACATCGCACGTTGACAAGAGAAAGGAGATTCCTGATTTTACAATAGCACGATACAATCTATTTAAATCTTAATCAATAATAATTTTAAAGGCAAGAATGAGAAAATCAATTCTTTGGTTTGTCTTTCTTGTATCATTGACTCTCCAATCCGCTTTCGCACAAGGATTCTTTGTGAAAGGCAAGGTCATTTCCCAAGAGGATAATGAACCGCTGATTGGTGTGTCCATCTTACAGGAAGGAACTACGAATGGTGTAGTGACCGACATCGACGGCAACTACACGCTTGAGATTAAAGGTACGGCAAAAGCTACCCTGCTGTTTTCGTACATCGGTATGCAATCGCAGAAACACGAAGTCAGCGCCCGGACAGGCACGCTCAATGTCCGCCTGGCACCCGACTCCGAACTGATAGACGAGGTGGTGGTAGTGGCCTACGGAACCCGCAAGAAAGGAACAATCGCCGGTGCCGTATCTGCCGTAAAATCGGAAAAACTGGAAAATGTTCCGGCAGCCGGGTTCGACCAGGCGTTGCAAGGACAGACACCGGGTCTGTCAGTCATCTCCAACTCCGGAGAGCCCAGCAAAGCCGCCGTATTCCAAATCCGCGGTACCAACTCCATCAACTCGGGCACGTCCCCGCTGTTCATCCTGGACGGTGTGCCCATCTCCAGCTCCGACTTCAACACCATCAGCCCGGGCGACATCGAATCTATCTCCGTGCTGAAAGACGCCTCGTCGACATCCATCTACGGTGCCCGCGCAGCCAACGGTGTGGTGGTCATCACCACCAAACGCGGCCTGGCGATGGACAAGGCCAAGGTGACGTTGCGCGCCCAGTACGGCTTCTCGCAACTGGCGTCGCACAACAAGTGGATGATGATGGACACCCCCGAACGCATCCAGTTCGAGAAGGAAATCGGATTGGACGCAGGCAAAGACTACGAGCTGCTCGCGCGCACCAACGTCAACTGGTTGGATGAAATCTTCAACGACCGCGCGCCGTTGCAGAACTACGAGCTCTCCGTGAACCGCGCCACCGACCGCCTGAACTACTACGTGTCCGGCGGCTTCTACGACCAGGACGGCATCGCGCAAAGCTCCACCTTCCGCCGTTTCAATATGCGCACCAACGCCGAAGTGAAAGCCAGCAACTGGCTGAAGATGGGCACCAGCACCATGGCGGCCTACGAAGAGGTGCAGCAGGCTGAAGAGGGCGACATGGCGCTCTACACGCCCATCTCGGGTTCGCGCTTCATGCTCCCCTACTGGAGCCCGTACAACAAAGACGGCTCGCTGGCATCCGAGAACAACGGCACATGGCAGGGAACCGGACAAAACCCGATTGAATGGATGAACAACAATCCGGTGACATACAAGAAGTACAAACTGCTCTCCACCGTGTTCGCAGACATCACGCCCGTCAAGAACCTGACCATCCGCACGCAGTTCGGCGCCGACTACACGCACTCCACCGCGTTCATGCAGTCCTACCCGAGCTACATCATCAACGCAGGTTCCGGTGCTGCCGGACGCAACACCTCGGACGCACTGACGCTGAGCGAGACCACCACCGTGAACTACCGCTGGGAGGTGAACGACAACCATTCACTCAACTTCCTGCTGGGACAGGAAGCGACAGACTTCCAGTCCACCGGCTTCCAGGTCGTGACCCGCGGACAAGGCAATGACCAGCTGACGAACGTGACTTCCGGTACGCGTGCCTCCGCATGGGCGGATTCCAACACTTCCTACGCCTACCTGTCGTTCTTCTTCCGTGGCGAATACAACTACAAGGACCTGTACTATGCCGAAGTGGCCGCCCGTACCGACGCCTCCTCGCGTTTCGGCGAAGACCACCGCTGGGGTATGTTCTGGTCGTTGGGCTTCATGTGGAACATCAAGAACGAAGCTTTCCTGAAAGACATCGAATGGCTGACAAGCGCGCAAGTGGCACTCAGCACCGGTACGTCAGGCAACTCCGAAATACCCAACTACGACCACCTCGCCCTGGTGTCGGGCGGACCCAACTACAACGACCAGGCGGGCATCTACCCCTCGCAGAGCGGCAACAAGAACCTGAGCTGGGAACAGACATGGGCAAACAACGTGGGCGTGCGCCTGGGCTTCTTCAACCGCGCCAACCTGAACATCGACTTCTATCACAAGAAGACCACCAATATGCTGATGCTCGTGCCCGAGTCGTATGCCATCAGCGGCGAAGGATTCCATTGGGACAACATCGGCGCCATGGTGAACCGTGGTGTCGAGCTGACGATAGACGGTGACGTCATCCGCACCAAAGACTTCACGTGGAACCTCAACGCCAACGTATCTTATAACAAGAACAAGCTGGTGGAACTGTACAACGGCGTGCAGGAGTACGTGAACTCCACCACCGGACTGAAGTTCATCGTAGGCCACCCGGTGCATGAGTTCTTCCTGAACCGCTATGCCGGTGTCAATCCCGCCAACGGCGATGCCCTGTGGTACACCAAAGACGGCGAACTGACCACCGAGTTCCGCGAAGAAGACAAGGTGATGACCGGAAAGACATTCGACTCGCCCTGGGCAGGCGGCTTCGGCACCACCTTCTCCTGGAAAGGGCTCTCCCTCGCCGCGCAGTTCAGCTGGATGGCAGACCGCTGGGTGATGAACAACGACCGCTTCTTCGAAGAGAGCAACGGGTTGTACAGCGCCTACAACCAGTCCAAACGCCTGCTCTACGACCGTTGGAAGAAACCGGGCGACATCACGGACATCCCGCGCTACGGCGTAGTGGCACAGCTCGACGACCGTTTCCTCGAGAACGCCTCTTTCCTACGCCTGAAGAACCTGACGCTCGCCTACGCGCTGCCGCAGGCATGGCTGAAGAAGAGCAACTTCTTCACCGCCGCCCGCGTCTACCTGCAAGGACAGAACCTGCTGACCTTCACCGGATTCAAAGGACTGGACCCCGAAGTGGCAAGCAACATCTACAGAGCACAATATCCGGCTTCACGCCAGTTTACATTAGGCGTCGAAGTTTCATTCTAAATTAAGTAGACAAGGAGACAAGGGAACAAGTGGACAAGAAGACAAGAGACAAGTGAACAAGTAGACAAGGGAACAAGGAAAAGCCTCGTCAACTCGTCAACTCGTTAACTCGTCAACTTGTCAACTTACCAACTCGTCAACTTGTCAACTTGTCAACTAAAACAATATAAAGAAAGATGATTAAAAAATTCAGAAACTATATCATGTTGGCCGCCGTGGCATTCTCACTCGGTTCCTGTCTGGACAAGATGCCGGAAGACGAAGTGCCTTTCGACGATGCCATCCGGACGGTGGACGATGTGAACCAGGCTGTCATCGGCATCTACGATGCCTTCAAGAGCAGCTACCTCTACTCGGGCAACCTGACACTGCTGCCCGACCTACAGACCGACTTCGTGTATGGAGTGAACGGCAATACGAACGTCTACGGCGACATCTGGCGTTGGAAAGACATCAAACCCACCAACACCGACATCGAGGGTGTGTACGCCACGCTCTACGACGTCATCAACCGCTGCAACTTCATGCTCGACAGGGTGGACGGCGTACGCCGCAACACCACCAACGACAACGACCTAGACAACCTGGACCAATGTTGCGGCGAGGCATACTTCGCCCGCGCGCTCGCCTACTCGGAACTGGTGAAACTCTTCTGCAAGGCATACGAGAGCGAGGAAGACGCCGCCAATCAGCTGGGTGTCATCCTGACACGCCACTACAAGGGTGAGGGCGAGCAGATGGTGCGCGCCTCGCTGAAAGACTCCTACGCCTTCATCCTCGAAGACCTGGACCGTGCCGCCGAACTGCTGGAACTGGAAGAGGACTACACCGAGCCGCTGTACAGCTCCTACTACTTCAACGAATACACGGTATACGCCCTGCGCGCACGCGTGGCACTCTACATGAAGAACTGGGCCGACGCCATCAAGTACGCCACCAAGGTCATCGAAAGCGGCAAGTACCGTCTCTCCAGCTGCACGTCGGAGATTTCGAGCGGAGTGAGCTACTATCAGTATATGTGGACCAACGACCTATCCACCGAAACCATCTGGCAGGTGGGCTTCACCATCAACTCGTACGGCGGACGTCTGGGACAAATCTTCGCCAACTACGACTTCGTGAGCCTGCGCCCCGACTACGTACCGGCAGAGTGGGTCATCAACCTCTACGACAACGCCGACGGACGCGTGACCACCTTCTTCCAGAACATGACCACCAGCTACGGGCTGACGTGGCCGCTGCTGATAAAATACTTCGGCAACGAGAACTTCATGAACAACCGCATCCCGCACGTCTCCATGCCGAAAGTGCTGCGCCTGTCGGAGCAGTACCTTATCCGCGCGGAGGCATACGTGCAGAAGCAGAACCCGGACTATGGCAAGGCAGGTGCCGACATCACCACCCTGCGCCAGGCACGCTACTCTTCCTACGGCGGCGGAACGGCCATGGGACAGAGCAACGCCATGGACGTCATCGAAGAAGAGCGCGTCAAGGAACTCTACATGGAGGGCTTCCGCCTGCACGACCTGAAGCGCTGGCACAAGGGCTTCGAGCGCAAACCGCAGGCACAGTCGCTCAGCAACGGCAGCAGCCTGAAGGTGGAAAAAGACGACGTGATGTTCGTATGGCCCATCCCGCAGCACGAACTGGATGCACCGGGGTCGCAAGTAGAGCCTAATGAAAGTAACAAATAAGACTAAAAGACATACGATAATGAAAAAACTATTGATTGGATGCATGGCAGGATTGGCTGCCATACTAAGCCTTGTCGGATGTGAGCAGGACAAGCCCTTCTATGGGGGTCCGAATTATCTGATGTTTTCCGACACGCTCTACCGGTATCCCGTCCAGGAGACCAACGAGGTGTTCAATGTGCCTGTTTCGGCCACCGTACCCGCCGGTTACGACCGTACGCTTGCCGTGGAAATCATCGACAAGGAGAGCAACGCCGTAGAAGGCAAGCACTACAAGCTGCTGTCGAACACCGTCACCATCAAGGCGGGCGAACTGGCGGCGAACATCGAAGTGCAAGGTATGTACGACAACATCGGCATCGCCGACTCGCTGGGGTTTGCCCTGCGCCTGGTGATACCCGAATCTGAACAGTGGGACCTCTATGGCACGGAAGCCAAGGTGGTGATGCAGAAGAGCTGCCCGTTCGACATCAACGAGTTCAGCGGCTGGTGCCTGGTCACTTCCACGTTCCTCCAGTCGGACTACATGAGCCAGATGACCCCACAAGGCAAACGGCTGATTAAGTCGAGCGTGGCGGAAGACGAAGAGAACACGGTGGTTCTGCACGGACTCTACCTCGACGGCTACGATACCCGGATTTCGTTCAACCGCAAAAACTTGCTGGAGCCCTTAGTGGAGATGGACAAGCAGGTATGCGGCACCACGGGTGAGATTTTCGGCAACATCATCGGCGACGGGAACTTCCAGATGTTCCAGTCTGCCAACTATATCTCCTACTACAACACGTGCCAGAAGTTCGTCTTCCAGTATGTCACCCTCGGTGCCGACATGAAGAACGGCTCTTTCAACGCATTGGGCACGTACATCAACCTCATCGAATGGGTCAGCGAGGCGGAAGCGGAGAAACTAAAAGAACAGGGATTATAAAAACAATTAAATTATACAATTATGAAAACATTAAATTTAAAAAGTATCAGCTGGAGTCTCATTGCTTGGGCAATGGTATGTATGTTTGCATTTACGGGATGCTCGGATGATGACGATGAAGGGATGAAGATTGAATTCCCGGAACTGAAAGAAGAAACCCACGCTGCTGGCGAAAAGATAACAATCGCTTTCAACGCGCCTGTAGACTGGCAATTGACCAGCAAAGCTTCATGGTGCAAGTTTGTGAACGGCGACTTCAAAGAAACCACTACTAAAGGAAAAGCCGGCAAGCAGACAATAGAAGCAGAGATTCTTGACGAAGCGCAAGACTACACTAATGACAATACTACGGAAATCGTGTTGAAGATGGGCGACAAAGAACAGGTGATTTATAAGATTACACGTTCAAAGAAAGCCTTTTCCGGACTGAGCATCAAGTCTATCCCTGAAACAGAAGGAGAGGAAGCCAAAGAGTATAACGCAGAAAATCCGATTGTAGTCAAAGGTTGTGACGTTGATGCAGACAGAGACGGTTATCTGCTTATCAATGCAAGCGTTGAAGATGCAAGCCTGACAGTTGGTATCAAAGAGGGTGACTATCCCGACTGGTTGAAATTAGAAAAGGTAGACAACGGATTCAAACTCTCTTTCAACAGACAGAACAAAGATAAGCTCGACCCCAAATATTCAATAGGAAAAGATAAAGGTGGAAACATCAAGTTCTCTGTAGCAACTACGGACAACACTGTCATTAGCGAAATTGAAATCCCTGTAGAATACGAAGGATTGAAAGAAGGTTTGATTACACTTGAACCTGTTTATCCGAACTTGTCGGTAAGTTTAGACGGACAGACTTTCACTGAAATCCCCAGCGGAATGGGCGTAGGTACTACCGAACCGGCCGTTTACACGGAATTGGTTTCTACTGTCACAACACGCAATGATGAGTTCAAAGTATTGGTAGGTACAGCCATCAAGAAAGACCTTTTGGGCGCAGTAGGCTATGTATACGACTTCGACGAAGTACCGACATGGGTACGAGTAACAGAAGAAGGTGTCAAAGTAACCGTAGAAACACAACCTTTGGGCGAAGCCGGAGAACGTAGTGCCATTGTAATGGTACTCCCCAAATCTGTTTATGACAATGTGAAAGACGACCTGAACGGTAAACTGCTTGAAATAGATGGATGGGGCGAATACTCCTACCATGTCATCAAAGACGAATATGCCAACGGCAGAATGGCTGTTCTGACCCAAGAACCGGAAAAACCGGCCGGAGAGAAAATAACCTTCAAAGGTTTCTACCTGAATGAGAAAATAAACGACTGGAATGCAGTAACCGCCGCTCAATTAGTACCTTTTGAAGATGGCTCGGTAATGGAAACATCCAAACAAGAAGTGATGAACAACTTCGGATACGAAGTCATGGCCGAAGAGAACGTCTACTTTGCTTCCTGCTCCTTGGATGTACTGAGAAAAGGTGGAAGTATCTGTCTTTTGGTAGAAAATGTTCCCGACGGACTGATGCTGTCTCCGTCATGGAATCCATGGATGGACAAGAACAACGAAGTAGAAATCGAAGAAAGAAACATAGAAGGCAAACGCTATGTAGTGCTCACGGGAGTAAAAGACAATGTGCCCGCAGTTGAAGAACCATTCTCTATCATAGTCGGAGACTTTGATATGGGTATCTTCGCCGCCGAATGTGTCATGGGCTTCTACGAATAATAATAATATCGTGAGCGACATATAGACAGCTTACAAGCGGCATATAGATGGCTCGCGAGCGATATATAGATGCCTTACGAGCGGTATATAGACGGCTCACGAGCCATCTATAGATGCCACAAACCGGGTAAAATAAAAGAATAATACCCAATATAATATACAAAACAGTATAGATAGAAATAAATGAACCTGAAAAGAACAATCTATTGGAAACTATTTCTTCTACCCCTCTTCACCCTGCTCTGCGGCATGGCGTTGGGTGGATGTTCCGACGATAAGGAGGAACTGCAAGACAGCCAGTACGGCTATGTGCAGTTTAAACTCTACAAGGCGGCATCCTACCAGCAACAGGAAGGGGCGACACGCGCCAACCTGAACAAGTTGGGAGAAGCGCAGAAAGTAGAAGTAGAGATGCAATACGACGGCACCAGCATTACGCAGACACTGGTGCTGAATGCATATAACGAATCGAATGCAGAATACGGCGTGCGCAGCGACAAGCTGCAACTGCTGGTAGGCGAATACAGGATAGTAGGCTACAAACTGCTTGACAAATTCGATGAAGAGATTACAAGTATCTCTTCCGATGAAACATTTACCATCGTTTCACGCGGACTGACCGTGAAAGACCTGACCGTAGATGTGCAAAGCCGTGGAAACGTAACCTTCAAGCTTGTCAAAACCGGACTGCCCAACACACGTGCGGCAGCCGACGATTCGTACCTGTTCAGTGACATCAACCTGATTGACATCACCGTCATCAACACGTTCAGTCGGGAAACCACTACATTCGAGAAACTGAAAGTCACCTACAAAGAAGAGTACGAAGAGCACCAGAACCCCGACAATCCGGACGACAAGTACAGAGACATCGGAGTGGCCACGTGCGACTCCGCCGTATGGCTTCCCACGGGAGACTATCGCGTGACCGGCTATACCGTCTACCGCAAAAGCGGAGCGGTGACAACAACGCTGGAATACAACAACACCGTATCCGGCGAAGAGTTCACCGTCAAAGACAACCAGCTGACCGAACACGCCAATGTCCCCATACAGCTCTCCGCAACGAAAGAGTACATCAAAGACTACATCGCCCTGAAAGCGATATGGGACGCCATGGACGGCAAGCACTGGAGCTACTACGGCGTAGGCGAACCGGCCGGCGCCAACTGGAACTTCAACAAGGAGATGGATATGTGGGGCGACCAGCCGGGCGTGACGCTCGACAGCGAAGGACGCGTAGTGGGGCTCACGCTGGAAGGCTTCGGCGCCAAGGGAAAACTGCCCGACGCCATCGGACAGCTCACCGAACTGCGGCTGCTGGCGCTGGGCTCGCACAGCGAGAAACTCGGCAGAAAACTCTTCGAGCAGAGCAACTGGAACCCCGCCATGAGCAGCGAACAACGGAAGAAGCTGCGCACGGACTACGGACGGACATTCCTGGAATACGACGTGCGCGAAGGCTTGTCGGAAATGATACAGCAAAGCATCAACGGCGACACCAGGCAGAAGCCCATCGTCAAGAGCAACCGCGTCAGCACGAAGACCTACAGCGAAGAGATTGCCGGCAAACTGAGCAACGACATCACCGGCATATCAAAAGCGGTAATGCGCTTGAAGAAGCTGCAACTGTTCTACATCGGCAACTCGCCGATAAAGGCAGCGGATATCTGTACCAGCTGGACCGACGAGAACTCGGAATATGCCCGACAGTACAAGAACGAAAACCTGAGCTGGAGTAACCTGAAGGAACTGACGGACATCGAAGTGTACAACTGTCCCAACCTGACGGAAATGCCCGAGTTCCTGTTCCAGTTGCCCGAAATACAGCTGCTGAACCTCGCCTCGAACACCGGCATCAGCGGCGACCGGCTCACGGCCGACTGGAAGCGGTTCGCCCAAAGCGCCGCCTCAAAGGCAAAACTGCAGGTGTTCTACCTGAGCTACAACAACCTGGAAGCGTTCCCCGACGGCAACGTCCTCCCCAACATGAAGAAACTTGCCATGCTGGACTGCTACAGCAACAAGCTGAAGACCCTGCAACCTTTCGGCAAGGACATCAAGCTGGTGCAGCTCAACCTGTCGAACAACCAGATTGAGGAGATACCGGACGAGTTCTGCGGATTCACCAACGACGTGGAATCGCTCAACTTCTCGCAAAACAGGCTGAAGTACATCCCCAACATCTTCGACGCCTCTTCGGTGCAGGTGATGGGTTCCATCGACTTCTCGGACAACCTTATCGGTTCGGAAGGGGGAAAGAACGTGAAGGACGAAGCCGCATTCAAGGGCATCAACGCCTCCACCATTTCGCTGGCCTACAACCGCATCTCGAAGTTCCCTACAGAACTGTTCCGCACCGGTTCGCCGATATCCACCTTCAACCTGAGCAACAACGAGCTGGAGACGATACCTGAAAACTCGCTGAAAGACGCGAACGGAAACTTCAAGAACAGCTACCTGCTGACGTCGATAGACCTGCGCTTCAACAAGCTGCACTCCTTGTCCGACGACTTCAGGGCAACTACCCTGCCCTACCTCACCAACATGGACGTAAGCTACAACCGCTTCTCGAAGTTCCCCACCGAACCGCTGAACAGCAGCCAGCTGCGCGCCTTCGGCATCCGCCACCAGCGCGACGAGCGAGGCAACCGCATCCTGCGCGAGTGGCCCGAAGGCATCAGCTCGTGCCCGAGCCTGCTCCAGCTGCAAATCGGCGCGAACGACATCCGCAAGGTGGAAGAGCAAATCAACCCGCGTATGTGGATACTGGAAATAAAGGACAACCCGAACATTTCCATCGATGTCACACACCTGTGCCCCTACATCCAGGCAGGTATGTATATGCTGATATATGACAAGACACAGGACATCCGCGGTTGCGACATCCTTAAACAATGAATTAACAAGTGGACAAGAGACAAGGGAACAAGTGGACAAGGAAACAAGTAGACAAGGAAACAAGGGAACAAGTGGACAAGGAGGTTATTGGGATGCAACCCCTTGTCAACTTGTCAACTCGTCAACTTGTCAACTCATCAACTCGTCAACTGACTCGTCAACTTGTCAACTAAAATACTTAATATGAAATATATAAATAAAATCATAGTAGTACTGGCACTTTGCGCGGGGTGCATCACCTCGTGCAAAGACGACGACAATGCGGACGGCATCAACAGCCTGCTCACGGACAAGGATGAAATAGCCATCGGTCCGGAAGGAGGAATAGAGAAAATCGCCGTGTTGTCGGATATCAACTGGGTGGCAAGTGCCTCCAAGGCCTGGATTGCCGTATCGCCCGCCAACGGGCTGGGAGCCGCCGACTGCCGGCTCGCCATCGACTCTACCCTGGAGAACACGGCACGCACGGCACAGATACGCTTCTCCTCGGACAATGCGGAGCAGAAACTGATTACCATCACCCAGTTCGGCTTCGGCAAGCAAATCCTGCTGGGCGAACCGAACGTGGAGATAGAAAGCTCGGCTGCCTACAACAAACGGGTGTTCGACCTGACGGTATCCACCAACGTGGAGTGCAAGCTCGACGTGGACCACGTGGAATACTCCTTTGCCAACGAGGAGAGCATGACCGAAGAGGAAAAGGAAACGTACCAATCGGAACGTGCGAACTGGCTGACGAACCTCAAGAACGTCAACCTGGACGTGAACCTGGACAGAAAGGCACGTCCGCGCAGCGTGAAGGCGCAGATTCGTTGGGAGATGAACACGGCTCCCTTCACCCGCGTGGCAAAAGTCTACCTGGTGCCGAAACATCCGGAAACCGACAAGCTGGTGGACGACCAAGGCAACGAACTGGAAGGCAACCGCGTGGTGCTGACCGTCACCCAGAAGCCTGCCCTGAAGATTGAGGACAACCGTGCCGGCGACTCGCTTGCCGTCATCACCATCAACGAGAAGGTGCAAAGCATGATTAAGTTCGACACCAGCGAGAATATGCAGAACTGGGACTACCTGACACTGTGGGAAGAGACAGACAAAGACCTGCCGTGCGAGGAAGCCGTGGGCCGCGTACGCTCGGTAAGCTTCATCATGATCGACATGAAAGACGGCGAAGTGCTGCCCAAGGAGATACGCCACCTGAAATACCTGGAATCGTTCTCCATCCGCAGCAACGCTAACTCGCAAATCCGCATCATCGGCCTGGGCGAGGAAATCTGTGAGCTGAAGTACCTGAAAGAACTGATACTCTACTCTTACGGCATCGACAAGCTGCCGGAGAACTTCCAGAAGCTGGGAGGTGCCGTCGACAAGAGCTACCGTGGACTGGAAACGCTGAGCCTTGCCGCCACCAACTTCGCCAGACTGACCGACTTCATCGGAGAAAACGGACTCAACAAAGAGAAATTCCCGAAACTGACCGCACTCGCCCTGAACGGTATGCGCCGCACAGACTCGCTGACCGACCTGACAAAGGTGACCGGCAACAGCGAATACAACGGCAATCCCATCGGCCTGCACATCAACCTGGACAACGAAAGGACACAGAAAAACACATTCATGGACCTGTTGCTGTGGGAAGACCTGCGCGAACTGGTGCTCTCCTACAACTTCATCGAGGGTGCGCTGCCGACGGATGACGAACTGGAAACTTACATGAACGGAAAGGGAGCCAAACTGCACTACGACAGCGACGACTTCTCCGAAGACAAGGCTGAATATCTCGACAAGCTGGTAGGAGACACCTGCAAATGGCTGCTGACCGGCAACCCGGTGACATTCAAGAATACGGATGGAACCGAAGAGACCGTCAGCGGACAGCAAGTGCTGCGCGTACTGCCGAAAGCACGCTACCTGGCAATCAACCTGAACTTCCTGACCGGCAAGTTGCCGAACTGGATTCTGTTCCACCCCTACTTCGTGGAATGGGATCCCGAAGTGACCGTCCTGCTGCAACAGGAAAAAGGCAAGAACTCGGCGGGAGAGACGGTAGGTTTCAGCAATGTGGATGCGGACAACTTCGACTTCACCTACTATTACGGTGACAAAGACCCCGACGATCCGAGTGGCAAGAAGGATGTTGCCTATCCGCTGTATTACCGCCGCTACGTAGCTAACAATAAATGACGGCAAACGGAAAGTTATCATTAACCCAAACAATCAGATTAAGAAAAAAAAATGAGAAACAGATTCTTATACATAGCCCTGCTGGGATGGACGCTGACCGCGTGTTCCGACCATGAGCTTGCAGAGCAGCAGCCGCTTCCGGACGAAAACACGGAAGTGCAACTGCCCGGCGACATCGCAGCAGGCGAACTGATCATCAAGTTCAAGCCGGAAATGACGGACATACTGGACCGTGTGATGACGCGCGCCGCAAGCCACGGCGGCATCGCCACCCGTTCGGGCATCCCCTCTACGGACGAAGTGCTGGACATCCTGGGAGGATACCACTTTGAGCGTATCTTCCCGATGGATGCGGAAAACGAAGCACGCACGCGTGCCGCAGGACTGCATCTGTGGTACTTGGTGAAGTTCGACGAGCATACCGACCTGAAAGAGGCTGCCCGCCGCATCAGCCGGTTGGGCGAAATATCCAAAGTGCAGGGAAACAGCCGCATCAAGCGCGCATACAACACCCAAGCACGCAGGATATACGTCAACGAATCGGCTCTGAACAACAGCCGTGCCGCCACCCGCAGCACAGCCGCTCCTTTCTCCGATCCGGGACTGGCACAGCAATGGCACTACAACAACACGGGCAATTATCCCGGTTTTGAAAACCTGAACATCTTCAACAACGGAGCGACACCCGGTTGCGACGTGGGCTGCTACGAAGCGTGGAAGAAGTGTACGGGCGACCCCTCCATCATCGTGGCCGTACTGGACGAGGGAATCATGCTGACCCACCCCGACCTGAAAGACAACATCTGGGTGAACCCGCGCGAAACGTTCGGTGCCGACGAGGATGCCGACGGCAACGGATACAAAGGAGACCGGCACGGATATAACTTCGTGGAGAATACCGGTGTCATCAGCTGGACATCGACCTACGACACCGGTCACGGCACGCACGTGGCGGGCACCATTGCCGCCACGAACGGCAACGGACAAGGCGTATGCGGCATTGCCGGAGGCAACGGACAGCCGGACAGCGGTGTGAAAATCATGGCGTGCCAGGTGTTCGCCGGACAGATGGGCGTCACGCTCGACGGTGAGGCCAAAGCCATCAAGTATGCGGCAGACAACGGCGCCGTAATCCTGCAATGCAGCTGGGGATACAACTCGGCCGACGCGAACATCGTGGAAGGATTCACTCCCGGCCCTGCCACAGAAAAGGAGTGGGCGGAACTCTATCCGCTGGAAAAGGAAGCGCTGGACTACTTCATACACAACGCCGGTTCGCCCAACGGAGTGATTGAAGGCGGCATCGCCGTCTTTGCCGCCGGCAACGAATATGCAGGCATTCCCGCCTATCCGGGCGCATACGCTCCGTGCGTCACCGTCAGCTCCACAGCTGCCGACTTCACACCGGCATCCTACACCAACTTCGGCGTGGAGACAGACATCTGCGCACCGGGCGGCGACATGGAATATTATGCAAAGCCGGGCGAAGACACACCGGAATACTGGGACGGAAGCGCACCGATAGACAATCCGGGGTCCGTCCTCTCTACCGTGATGAAAGACGGCGTCGCGATGTACGGCTATATGGACGGCACGTCCATGGCGTGCCCGCACGTATCGGGAGTGGCAGCCCTGGGCTTGTCGTATGCGGCGAAACTGCGCCGACACTTCAAGGCTGCGGAGTTCATCGAACTGATGAAAAACTCCGTGAAACCGGTGGACGGACTTTATACCAACAAAAAGAAGACTTACTACCGCAACTATACTTCACCGGGTGCGACACCCGCCCAGCTGGAACTGAACAAGTATATCGGCAAAATGGGAACGGGACTGGCCAATGCCGCCCTGCTGCTGGATAACATCGAAGGCAGCGGCGCGGAAATGAAAGTGCCCAATGTATATGTAGCGGAAGGAGGTACGGCGGATATCGACCTCGCCATCTACTTTGCGAACGGTGAAAACCTGACATATGCTTGCACGTCGTCCGACGAAAACGTCGCCCAGGTGAAAACGGAAGGCACGCGGATGAAAGTGACCGGAGTGACAACCGGAACCGCCCGCGTCACGGTGAAACCGAGCAACGGAAGCGAGCAGACCATTACCGTCACCGTCCGCAAGAATGCCAACGGAAACGGTTGGATGTAACTTAATTGATGAATGAAACCGATTACTTGGATACAGCTGCTGATATGCTGTGCAGGGACAGTGCTCTCCTGCGCCTTGACGGCGCAGGAAGCCCGTTCCGGCTGGCAGCAGAAAGCCGATTCGCTGACGAACCCGCCGCTGATGAAACAGGCGGAACAGGTGTTGCGCTTCGACCGGAACGTGCTGGACATCGGAACGCTGACCGAGGATGACGCTCCACGGACGTACCGTTTCACAGGTACCAACGTAGGCAAGGAGGCAATCACCCTCACGCGGGTCAGGACTACCTGCGGCTGCGCAGTGGCAGAGGTGCGCACCGGGAAGATACTCCCCGGCGAAACGCGGACCATCGCACTGACCTACCGCCCGAAGAATCATCCCGGAACGGTGGACGCCGACGCGTTCGTCTATCTATCTTCTTCGGACAAGTATCCCGTGGCACGCCTGACGCTGACAGGGAACGTCGTTCCCGGAGCGGATGAATGGGCACGCTACCCGTATGCCATGGGAAAGTTGAGACTGAAGCAGAACCGGATGGAGTTTCGCGAAGTGCTTGCCGGACAGCAACCCTCCGAACGGATTCTGTGCGGAAACAGCGGAGACAAACCGCTGCGCCTGTCGGCACTCATCATCCCGAAGTACGCCACCTTCCGGACAGAACCGGAAGTGATACCACCGGGCAGCGAAGCCGACATCGTGGTCACCATAGACACCTCGCTGCTTCCGGCCGGAAAGGGAGAACCGTTCACCTTCCCGATTATCATCGAAGGAGTGGACACACGCCCGTCGGACCGGACGCTGAATGTAAAAGTAAACTGTATGAAGTAACCATAAAAACAAGATATCAGATATGAAGAATATTTTCAAACTAATGGCTTTGTTTGCCTTCCTGTTCTGCTTCGCATCGTGCGATGACGATGAACCGGCAATCCGGACGCTGGAAGTCACTCCCGCCAACCTGCACGGTACGTGGGAACTTTCCGAATGGAACGGAGCCCCTCTGGCAGAAGGCACCTACTGCTACGTCACCTTCAACCGCAAGGAACAGACTTTCGAAATGTACCAGAAGTTCGACAGTATGTATGCACGCTACATCACCGGAACGTTCAGCATCGAAGACGACCCCTACTTAGGCTATGTCATCAGCGGAATGTACGACTTCGGCAACGGTGAATGGAACAACGAATACATCGTCACCGACTTGCTGGAAAGCGGCTCGATGGTATGGACCGCTAAGGGCAATGAAAACGACATGAACAAGTACGTGCGTTGCGAACAGGTCCCCGCAGAAATCGTGGCGGAAGCCAAAGCCGATAATGACAGAGAATAAGGCTTAAACGATGCTTGATTAAGCACGGACGAAAAAAGTCCCGGAGTTTGCTCCCAAAACTCCGGGACTTTTCGTTATAAATGCCTGGAGTTTTTGGGGCAAACTCCGGGGATTTCGGGAGCAAAAGCCTGGGGTTTCAGAAACAAAAGCCTGAAGTTTCAGAGACTGACACGACACAAGTAGAAACTGAATCAAACAAGTGAATATTCTTTACATCCTCATTTTTCCTCGTAACCTCCCCTTTGTCCGACACCGGGGAAGGCAGGGTTCCCCGGTGCCGAAGGCGGTGCTCCCCGGTGGGGAACGACCCGTTCCCCGGTGCCGGACAAAGGGGGCGGCTACGAGGGCTTCTGGACGGGGGTAGGAGAAAATCGTATCGGGATTTCTTGGATGAGAAAAAGTAATGACAAACAGAATGGCTGGACAGGAAAGAAAGTCATATAAAGAAATGTATTCTAAGTACTTTCCCCGGTTCGTAACGGTTGTTTTCTAATAAAGTTAAAATATGTTTTGTTTTTTTGGATTGCCATGATTGTAAGAATAGTAAAATGTTATCAATATGCAAAATAAAGTTCTGCCCATTTTTCGCAAGTTAGGGCGCTTCCTCATAGGAAGTTAACTTGATTGTCCGAATGAAGTTAACTGAGTGTGGTGGAATAAGTTAATAAATTGCAAGATAAGAAGTTAACATCCTGTATGGATGATGTTAACATCTTGCATAGGATAAGGTTCGCTTGTGTTTTTGCCGTTCCGTCATTGTGATATTTATCCATACGTAGCATAAATAAAGAGAGTTGATACCTTGCGGTTAGCTCTCTTTTCGTATCTTTGTGGGTAACTTCTAAAAAAACGAAACATTATGTTTGCAAAAGAAACGTATATAGAGCGCCGGGCGCAACTGAAGAAAAGCATCGGTTCGGGAGTGTTGCTCTTCTTGGGCAATGACGAACAAGGATTGCATTATGAGGACAACACTTTCCGCTATCGTCAGGATTCTACATTCCTGTATTATTTCGGTCTGTCGTTTGCCGGTTTGTCGGCGATTATCGACATCGACGAGGGTAAGGAAATCATATTCGGTGACGAACTGACCATCGACCACATCGTCTGGATGGGCACTCAGCCTACGCTGAGGGAGAAGAGCGAGCGTGTGGGCATAACGGACGTGATGCCTACAGCCGAAATCGTGGACTATCTGCACAAAGCGGTGCGTGGCGGGCGGACCGTGCACTACCTGCCCCCTTACCGTGCGGAGCATAAACTGAAGCTGATGGATTGGCTGGGCGTTCCGCCTGCCCGTCAGGAAGGGTCTGTCTCCTTCATCCGTGCGATTGTGGCGCAACGCAATTATAAGTCCGCCGAGGAGATAGCCGAAATCGAAAAGGCTTGTGACGTGACGGCCGATATGCACATCACCGCCATGAAGGTGCTTCGTCCGGGAATGTACGAATACGAAGTCGTGGCGGAGATGAACCGCGTGGCCGAATCCAATAATTGCGAGCTCTCTTTTGCCACGATTGCCACCGTCAACGGGCAGACCCTGCACAACCATTACCACGGCAACAAGGTGAAACCGGGAGATTTGTTCCTGATTGATGCCGGTGCGGAAGTGGAATCGGGCTATGCGGGCGATATGTCGTCCACCATTCCTGCCGACAAGACGTTTACTTCCCGCCAGCGCGCCGTTTATGAGATTCAGAACGCGATGCATCTGGAGTCTGTCAAGGCGCTCCGTCCGGGCATCCCCTATATGGACGTTTACGACCTTTCCGCCCGCGTCATGGTGGAGGGCATGAAGGCACTCGGCCTGATGAAAGGCAATGCCGAGGATGCCGTGCGCGAAGGTGCGCACGCCCTGTTCTATCCGCACGGGCTGGGGCACATGATGGGGCTGGATGTGCATGATATGGAGAACCTTGGCGAGAGGTGGGTAGGCTACAACGGTCAGCCCAAAAGCACGCAGTTCGGTCGCAAGAGCCAGCGCCTTGCCATACCGCTGGAGCCGGGCTTCGTACATACCGTTGAGCCGGGTATCTACTTCATTCCCGAACTGATAGACCTGTGGAAGGGAGAGAAGAAGTTCAAGGATTTCATCAATTATGATAAGGTGGAAGAGTTCCGCGACTTCGGCGGTATCCGCAACGAGGAAGATTACCTGATAACGGAAACCGGAGCGCGTCGCCTGGGTAAGAAGATTCCGCTGACGCCTGAAGAGGTGGAGGCGCTGAGATAACCTTTCTGCATACGGCTGACTGCCTGTATGTAGATTGTATGCTTAGGATGCGAAATTGGGCGGATTTTGCGGGGTGATGTTTTAAGTCAGTCCGCAAATTCCGCCCAATATACATTATTATAAAGTTTTTTATCAGAATCTCAAGGTGCTATGCGTGCAGTTCCAACACAAACCGTGTACCTTTTGTGTAACTGCTGTCCAACGTCAGGTTGCCATTCATTTTAGTGGCCATCAGTGAGCAGATAGGCAGTCCCAAACCGTCGCCTTGCGTCAGGTCCTTCACTTCGGTGAAAGGTTTGAACAGGTTGGCGCGCTGTTCTTCGGGGATGCCGCAACCGGTATCGCTGATAATGAACTGGTGGGTATGGGCGCCGCGCTTTTTGAAGTCCAGCCATATCTTTCCACCGGCGGGGGTGTATTCGGCGGCATTCTCCAATAAGTGCAGCAAGACGCGTTCCAAATGTTCCGGATTGATTTTTACGTTCAGTTTGGGGGCGTTGACGGTGAGGGTTACTTCTTCCTGCACCTTATTCCTTATCTTGTCCATGACGCTTTCGCAGAAAGTCGCGACATTCTTTTCTTGCACTTCGTAGGGCTCCGACAGGCTGTTCTCCAATTCGGACAACTCTTGGATATGTCCGGAGAAGATGCGCAATGCCTGTACCCCGGCCAGTTGGGGGTCGAGCGTATCCAGCGTAGGCTCCATTTGAGCGGAGATGTTTTGGATGAATTTGGTCTTCAGCTCGTTGTGCTCATTGGCGATGTTGATTGCTTTCTTTTGTTTGCGCGTCAGCAGGATGAAACGTAATAGGACGACGGCCCCTATCACTAATGCCGCTGCCAGGACGGCTGCCAATAGGCAAAGGCCGATGATGATATATCGTTTGGCGGAAAGCGAATCGTCTTTCTCCTGGATGGTGGCCAGGCTTTCATCGTATTTCTTTTTCAAGATATTCAGTTCGTCTTGTGCGGTAAGTGCCTTGACCGAATCTGTCCAAATGATGTACTTGTCGTAGGTGCGTGCCACCAATCCTGCATTGTTGGCTTTGCGGGCAATGCCGATGAGAGTCTTGTAGCATTCGTCTACTTTGGCGTAGTTCTTCTGCTGTTTGTATTGCTCTATCAGTTTCTTGAAAGCCGCATCTCCCTGCGTGTTCATGCCGAATGTATAATAATAACTGGCTTGCGTGTACAGGAAATCATTGTTTAAAGAGTCGTTCTTGGCTGTCTTGGCGGTTTCCTCCAGCTTGTTCAGCTGCTCTTTGGCGCGGGCAGGATTTTTGGTGTTGATGTACATTTGCAACCGCTCTTTGTTGATGCGGAAACGCAGGTCGGGGAGCGCTTTCTGAAGTTTTTGCTCGCCGACTCCCACCAGTTGCTCGGTGCTGCGCAAAAGTTCAAACGCCTCTTTATAATAGTTCTCGCGGTGGTAAAGGGCGCTGGCATTGACGCCGCATTCGACCGCTTGCGCATATTTCTCTTGCGAGGCAAACGAGTTGTAGGCTTGAAGGAAAAGGTAGCGGGCTTTGATATACTCTTTTTTTTCCAGACTTTCTTGCGCTTGTTTCATCAGTTCATCGGCGCGGTTTTGTGCATAAGTTTGAGCACACAGGCAGAAAAATGCCACAAAAAGCATTGTAACGATTCGTTTCATTATGGATTGTTTGTTTTTGCAGACAAAGTTAGGATTTTCTTCGCTATGTTGTATGCGAAAATTGAAAAAGCTTATTGTCAGTATTTGAAACTACTGCCGCCAAGGAACTCTCGGAGCAGGGATGTCGGTGGTATTTCCTTGTCTTGCACCGGGGTGAAGTATTTGATGAATTTCATCAGCCGGTAGGCTTCGGCATATTCCGGGCAGTTGCGCGGCACACCGGTAAGTATGGGCTCTGCGTGGCGGCGCAGTACGGCAAATTCGAACAGCAAGGCGGAGTTGAACATGACATCGGCGTTTTCTTGATAGGGGAATATCCATTTGTCTTCACCCGCACGTACGCTGGGCCAGCGCGAAATGGTCTCTTGCGCCGAATAGCCCCGGTAGTTGTAGTCGCGGATGATGCGGCGTAGCAGCCGGTTGTCTGTTGTGGGAATCCAGTTGTGGTCGTCCAGCGAGATGGTGGTCAGGGCTGATACGTAAATCTTGTATTTGCTTTCGGCGGGTATCTGCGGGGTGAGTTCCGGGTTCAGGGCATGGATGCCTTCCAATATAAGAATGGTGTGGTCGTCGATGCGTAGTCTGTCTCCCTTGAACTCCTTTTTGCCTGTGGTGAAGTTGAATCGGGGCAGCTCCACCTCTTCTCCCCGCAACAATGCTTGCAGTTGGTTGTTGAAGAGTTCGAGGTCGAGGGCGTAGAGAGACTCGTAGTCGTAGTTGCCGTTTTCGTCGAGCGGGGTGTTTTCGCGGTCTACAAAGTAGTTGTCCAGCGAGATGGGGTAAGGGCGCAGTCCGTTGGTCATCAGTTGTACCGAGAGCCGCTTGCTGAAGGTCGTTTTCCCGGATGAAGAGGGGCCGGAGATTAGCACGAGCTTTACGCGGTTGCCGTTTTCTCCCCGATGGTAGATGTCATCGGCTATCTGGGCAATCTTTTTTTCTTGCAGGGCTTCAGCTACGTTAATCAGGTCGGTGGCGTGTCCTTCTTCGCAGGCAAGGTTGAAGTCGCCTGCATTGCTCAGTCCCATGATATAGTTCCAGCGCAGGTGTTCCTTGAACACATCAAGCATCTTTTCCTGTTTCACCACCTCCTCCAGTACGTTCGGGTTCTCTTTGTTGGGGATGCGCAGCAGCAGGCCGTCGTAATACTTCACGATGTCGAACAGTTTGATGAAGCCGGTACTGGGCAGCAAGTTGCCGTAATAGTAGTCCACGGTATCTCCCAACGTATAATAATAGGTATATATGGAACCGGATGTTTCCAGCAGTTTGACTTTGTCGTTCATTCCCCGTTCGCTGAACACCCGTACGGCTTCGGCGGTATGGCATTCGGTACGGCGGAACGGAATATCTTCGGCAATGATTTCCTGCATCCGTTTCTTGATTGCCGCCACGTCTTCCAGTTCGATGGGGCGTCCGATGTGGAGGTTACAGAAGTAGCCTTTGGAGACAGGGTGTTCCACAAAGAGTTTCCCCTTCGGAAACAGTTCGCTGATGGCTTTATATAGGATAAAGCAAAGCGAGCGGACGTATGTGCGCATACCCGAAGAATCCCGTACGTCCAGAAACTCCACATCTTTATTATTATATACCCGGAAATTCAGCCCTTCGGAGCGGTTGTTCACTTTCGCGCTGACCACCTGATAGGGAAAATTAAGATTAAAACCGTAATAAATATCCAAAAGTGAGCTTCCTATAGGGAATGTTTTAGAAATATTGTTATTTTTGCAACAAATTTGTAATGTGTGTTCCATACTGTCTTGCTTTTAATTAGGTTGATACGTTAAATATAGGACATTATAACACACGAAAGAATGAAACACCTTAAATAATTCGAGATGGAATATTCTTTTTATGATTTTTTAAAGCTGTTAGGCTCGTTAGCCCTGTTTTTGTATGGAATGAAGATTATGAGCGAAGGGCTTCAGAAATTTGCTGGCGACAGGTTGCGGACGATTCTGACTGCAATGACCACCAACAGAGTGACCGGCGTGCTGACCGGTATTCTGATTACCGCCCTTATCCAGTCTTCTTCGGCAACCACGGTGATGGTGGTGAGTTTTGTTAACGCAGGATTGCTTACCCTCTCGCAGTCCATCGGAGTGATTATGGGAGCCAATGTAGGTACTACGGTGACTGCATGGCTGATATCAGTCTTTGGATTTAAAGTCGACATTGCGGCTTTTGCGCTTCCCCTGCTGGCCATAGGCGTTCCGTTGCTCTTCTCCCAAAAGAGTTCCCGGAAGTCGGTCGGCGAGTTTATCTTCGGTTTTTCATTCCTCTTCATGGGGCTTTCCTATTTGCAGACTTATTCGCCCGATTTGGGCAAGAACCCGGAAATGCTTGCTTTCGTGCAGGAGTGGACCGACCTTGGTTTCCTCTCCATCATCATATTCGTGCTGGTGGGTGCGGTGCTTACGATGATTGTGCAGGCATCGGCGGCAACGATGGCTATCACGCTTATCATGTGTGCCAACGGATGGATAAGCTTCGAGCTGGGGGCGGCGCTTGCCATGGGGCAGAACATCGGTACGACCATTACCGCCAACCTGGCGGCACTGACCGGTAACACACAGGCGCGGCGGGCGGCACTGGCCCACTTGCTGTTCAATGTGTTCGGCGTCATCGTAGTGCTTATCGTCTTCCATCCTTTCATCCGTTGCGTCTCGTGGTTTGTGACGGACGTGATGCACCAGTCCGATCCTGCCACGCGCGTGGCTTTTGAACTGTCGGCATTCCATACGGCATTCAATGTGTTCAACGTATTGCTGCTCATTTGGTTCGTGAATGCCATCGAGCGGATTGTATGTGTGCTGCTGCCGCTGAAGGATTCCGACGAAGAATACCGCCTGCGCTTTATCTCCCGCGGACTGCTCTCTACGGCGGAACTCTCCATCCTGGAGGCGCGCAAGGAGATTCACCTGTTTGCCGAACGTACGCACCGTATGTTCGGGATGGTGAAAGACCTGCTGCACACCGAGAAGGACGATGATTTCAACAAGTTGTTCAGTCGCATAGAGAAGTACGAGAATATCAGCGATAGCATGGAACTGGAGATTGCCAATTATCTGAACCAGGTGTCCGAGGGGCGTTTGAGCTCGGAAAGTAAGTTGCAGATACGCGCCATGCTCCGCGAGGTGACGGAGATAGAGAGCATCGGCGACAGTTGCTACAACCTGGCGCGCACCATCAATCGGAAGCGGCAGACCAATCAGGACTTCACGGAGAAGCAGTACGACCACGTGCATTTCATGATGAAGCTGACGGACGATGCCTTGGCGCAGATGATTAAGGTGGTGGAACGTCCGGAGAACCAGGTTATCGATGTGAACAAGTCGTTCAATATCGAGAACGAGATAAACAACTACCGCAACCAGTTGAAGAACCAGAACATTCTGGACGTGAACAACAAGGAATACGACTACCAGATGGGTGTCTACTACATGGATATCATCGGGGAATGCGAGAAACTGGGCGACTATGTGGTGAACGTAGTGGAAGCCAGCAGCGATATAAAAGAAAAGAAAGCGTCCTAAGACGCTTCCTCATACTTTTCAAACTCATCTTTGCCCACTCCGCACAGGGGGCAAACCCAATCATCGGGAATCTCTTCAAAAGGGGTTCCCGCTTCTATTCCGCTCTCAGGGTCTCCCACTTCGGGGTTGTAGATGTAACCGCAAACGGTGCAAATGTACTTGTCCATAATTCTCTCTTTTTTTAAAGTTCTTTCCTTTATAACAACCGGAACTTTCCGAATGTTTGCCGCACGGGCGGAAAAGTTTTCCGCTTCGTTCGGCATTTCCAGCTATTTTCCGTACTTTTGTCACTCAATTTAAATCGAATGATTTGCATGACTGCAACGAAGGATGATTTCTATCACGCCGGGCTTACTGACGATGAGGTGCGGAAGAGCCGCGCCGAGCACGGCGTAAACCTGCTGACGCCGCCAAAGCGTCCGTCTTTGTGGAAACTCTATTGGGAAAAGTTCGAAGACCCCGTAGTAAGGGTGCTGCTGGTCGCCGCCCTCTTTTCTCTGATTATTTCCATCGTAGAGAACGAATATGCCGAGACAATCGGCATCATAGCCGCTATCTTGTTGGCAACCGGCATCGGATTCTTCTTTGAATACGATGCCAACCGGAAGTTCGACCTGCTGAATGCAGTGAACGAAGAGACCCTTGTGAAGGTGGTCCGCAACGGACGTGTCCGGGAAATCCCCCGTCGGGAGGTGGTGGTAGGCGATACGGTCATCCTGGAAACCGGCGAGGAAATTCCCGCCGACGGCGAACTGCTGGAGGCCGTCTCCCTGCAAGTGAACGAATCGAACCTGACGGGCGAGCCGGTGACGGGGAAAACCGTCGTGGCTGCCGACTTCGACGAGGATGCCACCTATGCTTCCAACCGCGTGTTGCGCGGGACGACCGTGGTCGACGGGCACGGAACGATGCGCGTCACGGCGGTGGGCGACGCCACGGAGATTGGAAAAGTGGCGCGCCAAAGCACGGAACAGACTACCGAGCCTACTCCGCTGAATATCCAGCTGGCAAAACTTGCTAAGCTCGTAGGAAAAATCGGTTTCTCGGCAGCAAGTCTGGCGTTCGTCATCTTCTTCGTGAAAGACGTGGTGATGGTCTACGACTTCTCCTCGTTCCATACTTTCGGACAATGGCTGCCTGCCCTGAAAGCCACCTTGCAATATTTCATGATGGCGGTGACGCTGATTGTCGTCGCCGTACCTGAAGGACTGCCCATGAGCGTGACGCTCAGCCTGGCACTGAATATGCGCCGGATGCTCTCTACCAACAACCTGGTTCGCAAGATGCACGCCTGCGAAACGATGGGCGCGATAACCGTCATCTGCACGGACAAGACCGGCACGCTGACGCAAAACCTGATGCAGGTGCATGAGCCGGACTTCTACGGGCTGAAGAACGGGCGCGAACTCGGGGAAGACGACCTGAGCAAGCTGGTGGCGGAGGGCATCAGCGTCAATTCCACCGCTTTCCTCGAAGAAACGGCTCCGGGCGAGAAGCCCAAAGGCGTGGGAAACCCTACCGAAGTGGCATTGTTGCTGTGGCTCGACAGTCAAGGACGCGACTATCTGGCACTGCGGGATGCAGCCGGCGTGATAGACCAGTTGACCTTCTCCACGGAACGCAAGTTCATGGCGACCCTCGTGCAGTCTCCGCTGATGGGCAAGAAGGTACTCTATGTGAAGGGAGCTCCCGAAATCGTCTTGGGTATGTGCAAGGATGTGCTTCTGGATGGCGGTCGGGTGGATGCGACGGAATACCGCGCCACGGTGGAAGCCCGGTTGCAAAGCTACCAGCATATAGCGATGCGCACCCTCGGCTTCGCCTATAAAATAATAGACGACGAAGCGTTGCCGGTCGGCAATGATTCTTCATTCTCCATTCTTCATTCTTCATTCCTGGAGGGTCTTTCTTTCCTGGGCGTTGTGGCCATCAGCGACCCCGTGCGTCCGGATGTTCCGGCGGCGGTGGCGAAATGCCAGTCGGCAGGCATCGGCATCAAGATAGTGACGGGCGACACGCCGGGAACGGCCACCGAGATAGCCCGGCAAATCGGCTTGTGGAAACCGGAAGACACGGAACGCAACCGCATCACGGGTGCCGACTTCGCGGCGCTTACGGACGAGGAAGCGCTCGAACGGGTGTCGGACCTGAAAATTATGTCGCGTGCCCGTCCCACCGACAAGCAACGCCTCGTGCAGCTGCTGCAACGGAAAGGCGCGGTAGTCGCCGTGACGGGCGACGGCACCAACGATGCCCCGGCGCTGAACCATGCGCAAGTGGGGCTTTCCATGGGAACAGGCACGTCCGTCGCCAAAGAAGCGAGCGACATCACCCTACTGGACGACTCTTTCAACAGCATCGGCACTGCCGTGATGTGGGGACGTTCGCTGTACAAGAACATACAACGCTTCATTGTATTCCAGCTGACTATCAACCTCGTTGCACTGTTCATCGTGTTGCTTGGCTCGTTAGTGGGCACCGCATTGCCGCTGACCGTGACGCAGATGCTTTGGGTCAACCTGATTATGGACACATTCGCCGCTTTGGCACTGGCATCCATCCCGCCCAGTGAGAGCGTGATGAAGGAAAAGCCCCGTAAGAGCACCGATTTCATTATAACCAAGTCCATGCAAGGCTGTATCCTGGGCGTGGGCGCTGTGTTCCTCGCATTGCTGATGGGGATGCTGTTCTGGTTCAACAACGCGGAGGGCGGCATGACCGTGCGGCGTCTCACCGTTTTCTTCACGTTCTTCGTCATGCTGCAATTCTGGAACTTGTTCAATGCCCGTGTGTTTGGCACGTCCGATTCCGCTTTCCGGGGGCTTTCCAAGTCCTACGGCATGGAGCTGGTGGTGCTTGCCATTTTGGGCGGGCAGTTTGTCATCGTGCAGTTCGGCGGGGCTGTGTTCCGCACGGAACCGCTCGATTTCACCACCTGGATGGTTCTCATCGCCTCCACCTCTTTGGTGCTGTGGGTGGGCGAGGGTATCCGGTTTGTGCGACGTTTCATGCAAAAAAGACGCTTAATGTAAAAATAAGACAATGGAAAAAAAGAATATCAAGAACCTGATAGTCGATTTCGGCGGTGTGCTGATTGATTTGGACCGCCAACGTTGTTTAGAGAACTTCAAAGAATTGGGATTGGCGGACGCGGAGCGTATGCTCGACCTGTATCATCAGCAGGATTTCTTCCAACAATATGAGAAAGGACTGATTTCCAGCGCCGATTTCCGGGATGTGATACGCGGGAAGATAGGACGGGACGTGTCCGACGACCGGATTGACGCCGCGTGGAACAGTTTCCTGGTGGGCATACCGTCCTACAAACTGGACCTGCTGCTGGCATTGCGCAAGGATTATGTGGTGTACTTGCTGAGCAACACCAACGAAATCCATTGGAAGTGGTCGTGCCGCCACGCTTTTCCCTATAAGACGTTCCACGTAGAGGACTACTTCGAACATATTTACCTCTCGTACGAGATGAAAATGGCTAAACCCGATGCTGAAATCTTCCGGCAGGTGCTGGACGATGCCGTTTTGGACCCGGCAGAGACTTTCTTCATCGACGATTCGGAAGCGAATTGCGCGACCGCCCGCTCGTTGGGTATCTCTACCTACACCCCGAAGGCGGGCGAGGACTGGAGCCATCTGTTCCGATAACCTTACCTTATATAATAGTAGTATGCAGCTATACACCGGAACATCAGACAAAGACCTCTTGCCCAGCGTAGCCACCATCGGCTTCTTCGACGGGGTGCATCGCGGACACCGCTTCCTGCTCGGGCAGGTGTGTCGGGCTGCGGCTGCGCGCGGACTTGCCGCGTCGGTGATTACGTTTCCGGTACATCCCCGCAAGGTGATGCAACCCGGTTTCCAGCCCGAACTGCTCACCACCCGCGATGAGAAAGTCGCCCTGCTTGCCGATACCGCTGTGGACTATTGCATCATGCTCGACTTTACCCCCGACCTTGCCCGCCTGTCCGCCAAGCAGTTCATGGCTATCTTGAAGCGCGACTATCGGGTGGAGGCTCTGGTGATAGGCTACGACCACCGCTTCGGGCATAACCGTAGCGAGGGATTCGATGATTACGTGCGTTATGGGCGGGAATTGGGCGTTGAGGTGATACCGGCGCAGGCATATTCCGCTGGTACGATGACGGTCAGTTCATCGGCCGTCCGCCGCCTTTTGCGGGAAGGTGATGTCGTCGGGGCGGAAACGTGCCTGGGGTATCCTTTCTTCCTGAACGGTACGGTGGTGAACGGCCATCGTATCGGGCGCAAGATAGGTTTTCCGACAGCCAATCTGTGTGTCGGCGACGCGGAAAAGCTGGTTCCGGCAGACGGTGTGTATGCCGTCCATGTTTTTCTCGGCGGACAGCAGTATGCCGGAATGCTGAGTATCGGCCGCCGCCCGACGGTGAACAATGGTTCGGACCGTAGCATCGAGGTGCATATCTTCCACTTCGACGCCGATGTCTACAACCAGCCGATGCGCCTCTCCTTTGTCCGCCGCACCCGTCCCGAACTGAAGTTCGACTCCCTCGAAGCGCTGGTGGCGCAACTTCATAAGGACGCGGAGGAAATCACGGCCATCCTTTCGTGACGTTGGCTTCCGTATTCCTTTTTTCGGTACTTTTTGCATATTTTTATTGAAAAACGTATCTTTTTTATCGTTTTACAATAAAAAACCACCGTTTTTCTTTGCCTTTTCAGAAAAAGCCCTTTTCTTTGCATATCGAAAAACGATAAATTCTTATTGAGAAACGAGATTCCTGAAAAGAAGAACGAATATTGATTATAAAAAAGTCTACGGTTATGAAAAGGGCATTTCTGAGTATTACATTGTTGGTGCTGTCACTCTCCATGGTGACGATGTTGTTCATGGGAGCGGTTGCTGCTGCCTGACGGGCTTGCGGGAAGATGTGTTGTTTTTAGGAAAAGAAACGAACAGCTAAAAAAGAGAAGAACGATGAAGACGGCAATTAAATTGGTTTTGATTTATTTTTTGATGCAGGTGCTGGCCGCTTTGCTGGTGGCGCCTTTCGCGATGCTTTATTCTTACGTGGCCGGTGGCACAATCTATCAGGCAAATAACTTAGCTTTGGCTCCGACCATGCTGGTCGGTTTTGTGGGCATGGGAGCCTACTTGTGGCGGAAGGGATACTTGAACGATGCCCGAAGGATATGGTCGCCGGTGTCGGCGGTTTATTTGGGTTGGAGTGCCGTTATCGGCCTTTCCACCATCTTTCTGATTGACTTTGTGATGAGCAGGCTCTCTTTCCTGCCCGACTGGATGGAAAACACGTTCGATGTGTTGCAATCGGGTTGGCTGGGCATTGCCTGCATTTCGGTGCTGGGACCTGTATTGGAAGAGATGCTGTTTCGCGGAGCGGTTACCAAAGTGCTGTTGCGGAAGTACAGTCCGGCAGAAGCGATTCTGTTTTCCGCGCTTATCTTCGGTGTTTTCCACATTAATCCGGTACAGGTGGTGGGCGCCACGTTGTCGGGTGTGTTGTTTGCCTGGCTTTATTATAAGACGGGCAGCCTTGTTCCTGGCATCTTGATACACATTCTGAACAATAGCCTGTCGGTATTCTTCAGTCTGCACTATCCGGACGTGGAGTACACGGCGGATTTGTTGGGCGAACCGGCTTATTGGATATGCCTGGCAGTGGCGGCGGTGTTGTTTGCCGTCTCGTACTGTGTGATGAATGCTTACCGTTTGCAGAAAACTGATACAACTTTCGATGTATGAAAAGAAGACTGAACATCCTTTGTGTGATTGTAGTGCTCGTGTTGGGCTATTCGGTCCTTGAGAGCGGTTACTATTTTATTGCAGGAGTGAGGGCCGGGGTGGAAGCCGGTATAGAGAATGACATCGCTATGGACAATCAGCAGAGTCTGCTCAATATGAAATATATCAGCCTGCTGCCTGAGCACCTTTTCCGGGTGGGTGAAAGCGGGCTTTTCCAAGATTCCGTCTACAATGAGAAGAGCGGCAGGTATGTGCCGGCTTCTTTCAACTCGATGATGGTCAGCGTCGATACGAAGGCCGCGGCATTAGAACAAGTCGTCTCCTCTTTGATGAGTTTTCTTCATATGGGCGTGTGCATATGGGCTATTGTACTTTTTGTCCGTTTGGTGATTTCCATCAATAAGTCCGATATTTTCAGCTGGAAAAACGTCCGCCGCCTGCGTTTGCTGGGGACGGCGCTGATTGTCAGCTTCTGCACGGCGTTCCTTCCGGCGTACCTTACCTTCAGGAGTGTTGGAGAAGTATTCGCAGTACGCGGTTATGAGCTGAATCTCTCGGACATGGTGAATGCCACTACCTTGGTATTGGGCATTTCCACTTTGATTGTAGCCGAAGTGTTTGCCATCGGGTTGAAGATGAAGGAGGAACAGGACCTGACGATTTAATGGAATTGAGAAGATGATTGTAGTAAACCTTGACATCATGATGGCCCGGAGGAAAATATCCTTGGGAGAGCTGGCTGAGAAAATAGATATCACGCCGGCCAATCTTTCTATTTTGAAGACTGGTAAGGCGAAAGCAGTCCGCTTCTCCACGCTGGAGGCAATCTGTCGGGTGCTGGAGTGCCAGCCGGGAGATATATTGGAGTACGTGGAGGAGGAAAAGTAGGGAAGGAGTTATCGAGGGTTAAAGAAGGAGTTATCGGGAGTTAAAGGGAGTTATCGGGAGTTATCGGCCGATAGTCTTGAAAATGATAAGTCGTACTATCGGCTTTTAACTCCTAACGGAGCGTAGCTGAGTGATAACTCCCTTTAACTCCCGATAACTCCTTCTTTAACCCTCAATAACTCCTTCCCCGGATAACTCCTTCCTCCCCAAAAGCATTACGCCTTTGCTTCCTTCGCCTTGAATGCCAGCGCGTACATCCGCATCTGCTTCACCATCGAGAGCAGTCCGTTGCTGCGCGTAGGCGACAAGTGTTCCTTCAGTCCTATCTTGTCGATGAAATAAAGGTCGGCATTCAGAATCTCGTCCGGTGTATGTCCGGAAAGCACTTTGATGAGGAGCGAGATAATCCCTTTCACGATGAGGGCGTCGCTTTCGGCTTGGAAGATTATTTTTCCGTCTGTCTCGTCGGCTTGCAGCCATACGCGGCTCTGGCAACCTTCAATCAGGTTCTGTTCTGTCTTGTATTGCTCGGCGAGCGGTTCTTGTTCGTTTCCTAAATCAATGAGAAGCTGGTAGCGGTCCATCCAATCATCGAAATCGTTGAACTCGGCGATTACTTCATCCTGTACTTCGTTGATACTCATAATGATTTATCTTTAGTGTTTATTTTTCTTTGTAGATAACTTCCATAACTGTCTGCCCCACCGCCTTCAGGGTGTTGCGGTCGATGCCGTCCATATCGTCCTTCAAGGTGTGCCAGTGCTCGTAGAATCCGGTCTCCTCGCTGTATTGGATGATGTCTATGGTGGGGATGCGTGCGTTCCGGTAGACGAAAAGATGGTCGTCCGTCACGGTATTTCCCTTCTCTTTTACGAAGTAGCGGCCGTATCCCAAGTTGTTGGCTGCGTTCCATACTTTCCGGTTGATGCTTTTGGCAAATTCTTCGGAATAACCCTCGTAGAAGAAAGTGGCGTCTTTGGCACCTACCATATCAAGCAGGATGCCGAAGCGTGCGTTGTATCCCTGCACATGAGGATGCTGTGCCCAATACTGTGCGCCCAGTGCCCAGTATTCTTCCTTGTGGTCGCCTGTGTAGGATTGGTGGGGACCATAGTCTTCGGCATCGACCAGTACGATGTCGATACCCAGTTCCGGTTGTTGTTTGTGGAGTTGGCGGGCTATCTCAAGCAATACACCCACGCCGCTCGCGCCGTCGTTGACACCGAGGATGGGAGAATGGTGGTTCTTCGCGTCAGGGTCGGCATCCGCCCACGGGCGGCTGTCCCAGTGTGAGAGGAGCACGATGCGCTTCCGTGTTTCGGGTTTGTAACTTCCGATGATGTTCCGGGCTTTCAGGAGTGTGCCATCGTAGGCGGTCAGCTCCACCTGCTGGTTGCAGACTGTGGCTCCGAACTGTTCCAATTTCTTGGCGAGATACTCCCCGCAGGCTCTGTGTGCAGCGGTGTTGGGTACACGGGGACCGAAGTCAGCCTGTGCCTTGACATACTGGTAAGCGCTGTCCGCATCGAATAGGGGGACGCTGACTGTATTCTCGGGACGTTTCTCCTCGCTGTCCGTGCTACTTTTGCTTTTGTTGCTGCACGCCACCATGGCTATGAGCGACAACAGCAGGAGAGGGGTGATGGTGTAGTTCCGTTTCATTCTTGGTGGGTATTAAAACTTAGTTTCACTTCTTTCTTTTCGACCTCCAGCGTGACCTGTGCGCCGTTAATCAGCGGTACGTTCATCGTGACGTGTCCTACCGGAAAGCCGAAACAGACGGGATAGTCGTATTCCTCTACCAAATCGGCCAGTGCGGCATACAGGTCTTTGCCCAGCGAGTGGTTCTCCTCGTACTCGGTGAACTGCCCGATAATCAGTCCTGATAACTTCTCGAGCACACCGCCCAGCTTCAGGTTGTACATCATGCGTTCCACCGCGTGGGGGCGTTCGCCGATGTCTTCGATGAAGAGCACCGTGCCTGCTGCCGGAATGTCGTAGGGCGTACCGCGCAGTCCGTAAAAGACGGACAGGTTGCCGCCTCGCAGAATACCCGTACACTTGCCTTTTCGGTTGAGTTTATGGGAAGGACTGGTATAGCCGAACGTAGGAGTGGTCTGGAAGCAGTCGCCGAACAGGATGTCCTTCAGCGTCCGGGTGCAGAAGTCGTCGTCCGGCTCCACGGTGAGGTGCCGTGCCATCGGGGCGTGCAGTGAAGCGAATCCGTTCTGCTGCAACACGTTGTGCAGGGCGGTGATGTCGCTGAAGCCGATAAGCCATTTGGGGTGTTGGCGGAACTTGGTGAAATCGAGCTGCCCCACCAGATGCACGGCGCCGTATCCGCCCCGGCTGCAAAGGATGACTTTGGCCGTCTCGTCGTCCAAGGCTTCCTGTAGGTCTTTCAACCGCTGCCGGATGTTGCCTGCGTATGTGCCGTTCGTACTGCCCGCGTGTTTGGCGATGGTGACATCCAATCCCCACGATTGCAGCCGTTTCCTGGCTCCTTGCAGGAACGAGTTGTCGATTTTGCTGGAAGGGGAGAGGATGATTGCCCGGTCTCCCTCGTGTACGTATGGCGGAAAAATAAGACTGTCCATAATGTTATATCCTTCTGTATTCAGGGCAAAAGTACACAATTCGTCACAGAGGACACAGCGTTTCGCGGAGTTTTTTCACCAACCGTGCTACAGGTGTGCAGGATAGGTATTTTATGTGCTCCTTGTGCCAACCCTGACAGAATGATATACAACATAGAAAGAAAAAGCCGGTTGGCGTTCCTTTTTTCGACATTTTTTTCGATATTTGCTAAAAATCTAACGTTATGGAACCTATTCGGAATTTCAATCAGTTAACTTCCCATCTGAAAACCTTAAATAGCAGAAAGCGCATTGCCGTGGTTTGCGCCGATGATCCCAATACGGAGTATGCCATATCCCGTGCTTTGGAAGAAGGCATTGCGGAATTTCTGATGATTGGGGACTCGGCAGTCTTGGAGAAATATCCCACCCTGAAGAACTATCCCGACTATGTGCGGACACTGCACATCGAAGATAAAGATGAGGCGGCGCGCGAGGCGGTGCGTATCGTGCGCGAGGGTGGCGCGGACATCCTGATGAAAGGGATTATCAATACGGACAACCTGCTTCATGCCATCCTCGACAAGGAGAAAGGATTGTTGCCCAAGGGCAGGATACTGACGCATCTGGCGGTGATGCAGATTCCTACCTACGACAAGCTGCTGTTCTTTTCGGACGCTGCCGTCATCCCTCGTCCCACGTTGCAGCAGCGCATTGAGATGATATGGTATGCCATCCGTGCCTGCCGTCATTTCGGTATCATGCAACCGCGCATCTCGCTGATTCACTGCACGGAGAAGGTGAGTGCCAAGTTTCCCCATTCGTTGGACTACGTCAATATTGTGGAGCTTGCCGAGGCAGGCGAGTTCGGTGATGTCATCATCGACGGTCCGCTGGATGTGAAGACCTCCTGCGAAAAGACGAGCGGCGACATCAAAGGCATCGTCTCTCCCATCAACGGGGAAGCCGATGTGCTCATTTTCCCGAACATCGAGTCGGGCAACGCCTTCTACAAAGCCGTCTCCCTCTTCTCCCATGCCGATATGGCGGGACTGTTGCAAGGACCAGTCTGCCCCGTGGTACTGCCCTCGCGCAGCGACTCCGGTCTGTCCAAGTATTACAGCATCGCCATGGCGTGCCTTACCTGCTCAGGCGCGGCAGCGGCAGCAGGCGTCCAATCCGAAATCTGAATGCCGGAGTTATAAATCATAAATCTGAAATCATAAATCCAATGAACCTCCTCGTTGTCAACCCCGGATCCACTTCGACAAAGATTGCCGTATATGAGAACGATGTACCCCGTCTGGTACGCAACATTCGTCATACGGTAGACGAACTCTCCTCTTTTCCCCGCATCATCGACCAGTTCGAGTTTCGCAAGAATCTGGTGATGGCCGAGCTGGAAGCCAACCGTATACCTTTTGAGTTCGATGCCATCGTGGGGCGCGGCGGACTGCTGAAACCCATACCGGGTGGCGTGTACGAGGTGAACGACGCCATGCTGGACGACATCCTTCATGCCATGCGTACCCATGCCTGCAACTTGGGATGCCTCATAGCTTCCGAACTTGCTGCGTTGCTGCCCGGTTGCCGTGCTTTCATTGCCGACCCCGGTGTAGTGGACGAACTGGATGAGGTGGCGCGCGTCACGGGCTCTCCGCTGATGCCGCGTATCACCATCTGGCACGCACTGAACCAGCGTGCCATCGCCCGTCGCTATGCTGCCGGACAGCATACGCGTTACGAAGAACTCGACCTGATTGTCTGCCACTTGGGCGGCGGCATTTCCGTCGGTGTCCATCGCCACGGCAAGGCTGTCGACGTGAACAACGCACTCGATGGCGAAGGCCCTTTCTCACCGGAACGTGCGGGTACCCTTCCCGCCGGGCAGCTGATAGACCTTTGTTGCTCAGGCCGCTACACGAAAGACGAACTGAAGAAACGCATCTCCGGACGTGCCGGACTGACCGCCCATTTGGGTACGACCGATGTCCCCGCCATTGTCCGTCGGATAGAGGAGGGTGACGAACACGCCCGGCTGGTGCTGGATGCCATGATTTACCAGGTCGCCAAGAGCATCGGCGCCGCTTCCGTTGTGCTCTGCGGCAAGGTCGATGCCATCTTGCTGACGGGCGGTATGGCGCATTCCGACTACATCGTTTCCCGCTTGCAGGAACGTGTGTCGTTTCTCGCGCCGGTCCATGTCTATCCGGGCGAGGATGAAATGGAGGCGTTGGCGCTGAATGCGCTCGGAGCGCTGAAGGGGGAGCTGCCGATACAGGAATACAAGTAAGTTTTGTTCCGGCCAAATAGGGCTGTTCGGCCTGATCGAATAGAGTTGTTCGGCCTGACTGAATAGAGTTGTTCGGCCTGACTGAATAGAGTTATTCGGCCTGACTGAATAGAGTTATTCGGCCTGACTGAATAGAGTTATTCGGTTTGACCGAATAGAGTTGTTCGGTTTGGCCGAATAGCTTTGTTCGTGCCCGAAGAGTGGAGAAACGAGCCTAAATGGAAAAACCGTGATGGAAAAAGGGCTGTAATCAAAACTTTTTGGGTAAAAAGGCCGTTCAACAAAATTTTTCTCATATCTTTGCCGCTGTGTTAAGTTGATAAATTGATTAAGGTCGATTTTTGACTGTTCGGATCGGAAAGTATGGGGGTACTTTCCGATCCTTTTTTGTTGTCCGTTCTTATCTTCTCCTGATATACAAATCGGGCACGGGCTCCACGGAATGCACGGATTTCTTATTAATCCGTGTGCTCCGTGCCCTGAAAAGAAAACAGGAGGTATGTTCAAAACACACCTCCTGTCTTATAGAGTCACCGATAAGGGTTATTTCTCCTTTCGTTCCGGTCTTTCTCTCCGTTCCGGACGTTCTTGTCTTTCCGGTTTGGGAAGCAATACCTTGCGGGAAAGTTTGAACTTACCGGTCTTCGGGTCGATGTCGAGCAGTTTTACTTCAATCTCGTCGCCTTCCTTGATGCCGGCTTCTTCCACAGTCTCCAGACGTTTCCAGTCGATTTCGGAAATGTGGAGCAGACCGTCCTTGCCCGGCAGGAACTCTACGAACGCGCCGTAAGGCATGATGGAGCGAACCTTGCCTTTGTAGACTTCGCCTACTTCCGGTACGGCTACGATAGCCTTAATCATGCGCATGGCATCATCAATGCACTGCTTGTTGGTTCCGGCGATTTCAATTCGGCCCACGTTGTCAATCTCTTCAATCGTGATGGTAGCACCGGTCTCTTCCTGCATACCTTGGATAATCTTTCCGCCCGGGCCGATGACAGCACCGATAAATTCCTTAGGAATGGTCATGGTCTCAATGCGCGGAGCGTGCGGCTTCAGGTCTTCGCGAGGTTCTGCGATACATTCGGTGAGTTTGCTCAAGATGTATTCGCGACCCTCTTTAGCCTGCAACAGGGCTTTTTCGAGGATTTCGTACGACAGACCGTCTACCTTGATATCCATCTGAGTAGCGGTGATACCGTCTTTCGTACCGGTCACTTTGAAGTCCATATCGCCGAGGTGGTCCTCATCACCGAGGATATCGGACAATACGGCATATTTCTCTTCGCCTGCATTCTTAATCAATCCCATGGCGATACCGGATACGGGCTTCTTGATTTGTACGCCGGCATCCATCAGTGCCAGTGTTCCGGCACATACGGTAGCCATGGAAGAGGAACCGTTCGATTCGAGGATATCGGATACTACGCGCACTACGTACGGATAGTCGGCAGGAATCTGTCCTTTCAACGCACGCCATGCCAAGTGTCCGTGACCGATTTCGCGGCGGCCTACACCGCGCTGTGCTTTGGCTTCACCCGTAGAGAACGGGGGGAAGTTATAGTGCAGCAGGAAACGTTCTTTTCCATGTGTCAGCACGTCGTCGATAATCTTCTCGTCCAGTTTCGTACCCAACGTGACGGTAGACAGAGACTGTGTCTCGCCGCGTGTGAAGACAGCAGAACCGTGAGGGCCGGGCAGATAGCCGACTTCGCACCAGATGGGGCGGATTTCAGTCGTCTTACGTCCGTCGAGACGCTTGCCTTCGTCCAGGATGGAGCGGCGCATCGCCTCTTTCTCCACGTCGTGGTAGTAGCGGTCGATGAGGGGTGCTTTCTCTTCCAGTTCCTCTTCGCTGAACTGTGCCTTGAACTCTTCACGGATGGCATCGAAAGCGTCCATGCGTTCATGCTTGTTGTTGTTGCCCGAGGCGGCGATGGCATAAGCCTTGTCGTAGCAGGCATCGTGAACCGCTTTGCGAAGTTCTTCGTCGTTCACTTCGTGGCAGTATTCGCGTTTTACGGTAGAGCCGACTTCTTCTGCCAGTTCCATCTGTGCCTTGCACTGCACCTTGATGGCTTCGTGGGCGGCCTTCATGGCTTCCAGCAGGTCTCTTTCGGACACTTCGTCCATTTCGCCTTCCACCATCATGATGTTTTCGTAGGTAGCTCCTACCATCAAATCCATATCTGCCTTCTCCAGTTGCTCGAAGGTGGGGTTGATGACGAACTGGCCGTCGATACGTGCCACACGTACTTCGGAAATCGGTCCGTTGAAAGGAATATCTGAAACGGCGAGGGCGGTAGAAGCAGCCAATCCTGCCAGTGCGTCCGGCATATCAACGCCATCGGCCGAGAAGAGGATGATGTTTACATATACCTCTGCATGGAAGTTGTCGGGGAATAAGGGGCGGAGAGCACGGTCTACGAGGCGGCAGGTAAGGATTTCGTAATCAGAAGCACGGCCTTCGCGTTTGGTGAAACCTCCGGGGAAACGTCCGAAAGCGGAGAATTTTTCTTTGTACTCTACCTGTAACGGCATGAAATCTGTTCCGGGAACTGCGTCCTTGGCGGCACAAACAGTAGCCAAAAGCATGGTGTTGCCCATACGAAGCATTACAGAACCGTCTGCCTGTTTTGCCAGCTTTCCCGTCTCGAGCGTGATGGTTCTGCCATCAGGAAGCTCGATTGTCTTGACAATTGGGTTAATCATAAAAAATGTTTTATATCTAATTTTCTTTCAAAATTCCCGCAAAGATACATAATTTATTCGTGTAATGCGGTGGGAATGAGATAAAAAGTTTGTATTTAGTTGTTTTTTGCACTTTTATGTGTGTAAGAAGTGGGAAAATGCTTTGACTAACCGTGAAAAGGAGTATATTTGCACGTTCTTTTTAGAAAAATACACGAAATATGAAAAAGATTCTTTTTGTAGCGTTGGCGGCTTTGGGCCTGGGCGCTTGTGATTCCGAACCGAAATTTAAAGTGGAAGGTGAAATATCAGGAGCCGATGGCAAGATGCTTTATCTGGAAGCCTCGGCGCTGGAGGGCATTGTTCCTTTGGATTCTGTCAAGTTGAAGGGTGACGGCACGTTTGCTTTCAAGCAAGTGCGTCCGGCATCTCCGGAATTCTATCGTCTGAGGGTGGACGACAAGGTTATCAATTTCTCCATAGACTCTACGGAAACCGTCCGGTTGGATGCGCCGTACGCGGATTTCTCTACGGCTTATAGTGTGGAGGGGTCGGCGAACAGTGCGAAGATAAAGGAACTTACGTTGAAACAGGTACGCCTTCAGGCCGATGTGAATGCGCTGATTCAAGGTATGCAGGCTCATAAGATTGGTGCGGATGTGTTTCAGGATAGTCTTGCCGTACTGATGAAGAACTACAAGGATGAGGTGAAGATAAACTACATTTTTGCCGCCCCGAATACGGCTGCCGCCTATTTTGCTTTGTTTCAGAAAGTGAATAACTATCTGATATTCGATCCGTTGAACAATAAGGATGACGTCAAATGCTTTGCCGCTGTGGCGACCAGTCTGAATAACTATTATCCGCACGCCGACCGTTCGAAGAATCTTTATAATATTGTAATAAAAGGGATGAAGAATACCCGTACCCCGCAACAGAAAGTGATGGAGCTTCCTGCCGAGGTCGTTGCCGAGACGGGCATCATCGACATTAACTTGCGTGACCTGAAAGGTAATATGCATAAACTGAGTGACCTGAAGGGCAAGGCTGTTATACTGGACTTCACAGTCTATCAGAGTGCGGTCTCTCCTACACATAATTATATGTTGCGCGACTTGTACGACAAGTATGCCGGTCAGGGCTTGGAGATTTACCAGGTCTCTTTGGATGCCGACGAGCATTATTGGAAGACGACCGCCGACAACCTGCCTTGGATATGTGTGCGTGACGCCAATGGAATCTACTCCAGCATAGCCGCCGCTTATAATGTGCAGTCGCTTCCGGCTCTCTTTCTCATAAACAGAAAGAACGAGCTCAGCGCTCGGGGCGAGACGGTTAAAGACTTGGAAACGGCAGTGAAGAGTCTGCTGTAACGTGTTATAAATTAGAAGATTTCATTTAAATATGTTACAAAGCACTACTTTTTGCTTGACACGCATCGTTTAAAAGCCTATCTTTGCAAAGGAATAAACAGGAAGAGGGTTCCAGCATGCCACCATGTTGGAATTCTTTTTTGTTTATAATGCCATGAGAAAGAACAATATAAACTATAAAAATAAAGGAGGAAAAAAGTATGGCTTATATGTCAGAAGACGGCTACAATAAGTTGCTGGCCGAGTTGAAACAGTTGGAAGCGGTAGAACGTCCGAAGGTTGTGGCGGCTATTGCCGAAGCACGTGATAAGGGTGACTTGTCGGAGAATGCGGAGTATGATGCGGCGAAAGAGGCTCAAGGGTTGCTCGAAATGAAAATCAATAAACTGAAACAGGTGATTGCCGATGCGAAGATTATTGATGAGTCCAAGCTGAAAACCGACAGCGTGCAGATATTGAACAAGGTGGAACTGAAGAACGTGAAGAATGGTATGAAGATGACGTATACCATTGTTTCCGAGAGTGAAGCCAATTTGAAAGAGGGAAAGATTTCCGTGAATACCCCGATTGCGCAAGGCTTGCTTGGCAAGAAAGTGGGCGATATCGCTGAAATCAAGGTGCCGCAGGGTATTATCAATCTCGAAGTAGTGAACATATCATTTTAATGGAAAGGCAGGTCTGTGTGCAGGCTTGCCTTATTTTATACATATATAATAGTTATGGCAACAATATTCAGCAGAATTGTCGCAGGTGAGATACCTTGCTACAAGGTGGCGGAGAATGAGAAGTTCTTTGCATTTCTTGATATCAATCCGTTGGTGAAAGGTCATACGTTGGTCATTCCCAAGCAGGAAGTGGACTATATCTTCGATTTGGCCGACGAGGATTTGGCTGCGATGCACGTCTTTGCGAAACGGGTGGCATTGGCTATTGGCAGAGCTTTTCCCTGCAAGAAGGTAGGTGAGGCAGTTTTGGGCTTGGAAGTACCCCATGCGCACATCCACTTGGTTCCTATGCAGAATGAGAAAGATATGCTTTTCTCCAACCCGAAGCTGAAACTGACGGATGAAGAGTTTAAGGCGGTGGCGGAAGCCATCCGCAGGGAACTCTGAACGGTTTCATTTCCTCCCCTTATATAAGACGAAAGCGGCAGTCGTGAACAACAACTGCCGCTTTCGTCTTTTTTTTTGATCTCTCTGCCGCCGGAAGATTGTTTAGATGTAATCCTCTCCTAACTTGATTTGTGTGTCGTTCACATACTTGCGTATGGAGTGTTCCTCGTCTTTCTTGCAAATCAGCAACACGTTTTCCGACTCGGCGATGAGATAGCCCTCCAATCCGTCGATGACAGCAAGTTTGTTCTGCGGGAGAACGACGATGTTGTTCTTGCTGTTATATAATAGAGACTGGCATTTCAGGGTGACGTTCTCCGACTCGTCTTTCTGCGAGAGGTCGTACAGGGAGCCCCAGGTGCCTAAGTCGGACCAACCGAAATCGCCTAAGGATACATATACATTGTCTGCCTTCTCCATGATGCCGAAGTCGATGGACACATTGGGACACGCAGGGAAGTTCTCGTCTATGAACTTCTTTTCTTCCGGGGTTCCATATACTTCCTTTCCGGCTGCCAGTTTGGCTGCCAGTTCGGGCAGAAGCTGTTCACCGGCTTTGATGATGCTGTTTACATTCCACATGAAAAGGCCTGCGTTCCAATAGAACTCTCCGCTTTCCACGAAAACTTTGGCGAGTTCCAACTCGGGTTTTTCTGTAAAAGTTTTCACTTTATAGAAACTGCTGTCTATATGTTCGGCAATCTGTATGTAGCCATAGCCTGTTTCCGGGCGGTTGGGTTTGATGCCCAGTGTGAGGAGTTTGTCCGATTGGGCGACAAATGCCAGCCCTTTCTCTATGGCCGAGAGAAATTCATCTTCTTTTAGGATAAGGTGATCCGAAGGAGCTACCACGATGTTGGCGTCCGGATTCAGGGCACGGATATGGTAGGCGGCCCAAGCGATGCACGGAGCTGTATTTCTGCGTGTCGGTTCCAATAGAATCTGCTCGGACTTTAACTCGGGCAACTGTTCTTTTACCAAATCGGCATATAGGTCATTGGTTACAACCAGTATGTTTTCTATAGGGATTACTTTTTTGAAACGGTCGAACGTCTGCTGTAGCAATGAGCGTCCTGTACCGAAAAAATCCAGAAACTGTTTCGGAAGGGTTTTGCGGCTGAACGGCCAGAAACGGCTACCGATTCCACCGCCCATGATTACGCAGAAATTATCCTTGTTGGTTATCATATCAAATAGTTTAAAAGTTTCTGCTAATGTACTGTATATTTTACAAACGAAGAATCTTTGGCAGGTATTTTCTTGCTTTTCATGCCTTTTTTTATCGAAAGTATTGCAGGTTTCAAAAAAAGCCGTATCTTTGCACCGCATTTGAGAAAACAAAATGCCCAGATGGCGGAATCGGTAGACGCGCTGGTCTCAAACACCAGTGGATTCACTTCCATCCCGGTTCGACCCCGGGTCTGGGTACAGGTAAAACGGCTAAGTATTTAAAAATCAATACTTAGCTGTTTTCTTTTTGCCTTGTCTGTTCCCAATTTGTTCCCACCCGGTTTAGTTTCCGGATCATACCGAAATCCTGAGGGATTAAAATATAATCATCTCCCAAAGTATCTATTGCATCTTCCTATAAGCCTCCTGATAGTATTCAAGTATTTTATTATAATCCCCGATAGTGTAAAAATAATTCCAGATAAATTTGTTTTGTATAAAATAAAAGCGTTCCTTCGTGCTGTCACTCATTTTCAGAGAGATTATACGTATAGAGTGAACAAAAACAAAGGAGCCTTGACTGTGCAATGAGTATAGCTTGACGACTTTCAGGTCAAGCTTTTTTTGTAACAGTATATAACGACAAGAAATATAAATATCCCAAACCTTAACTATTAGAAAGAGCGTGTTGCCTCTATATTGGAGGGACACGCTTTTTTAATAGTTATGTTGCATTAGCTCGGTTATGTACGTATAAAGAGATACCTATATCCATGTGGGTGCCGAAATAATTTTTGCAACCTATTGATATATAGAATTATAGAAAATAAAAACCTCCAATCGGTACAATAATTTTCAAGGGGTTTACAACACTTTTTTTGTTGAGTGATGGGCTTAAAAGTTTTGCGAAAAATGATGAAAAATTTAACAATAAATTAACCTCAATTAGAGTTAAATAAGACCTTAATGGAGCCAAAACGAGGTAAAAATCGGTAAACAGCACTAAGTTTTGATGCCTATCGAGGCAGAAAATTCAAGGTGGTTACAATCAAAAAGAGGGAAAAAGAAAAATAAAATACTGGGGGTGGTGATGGGTATAGCATCATTCAGCAGGCAAGTATGCCAGTATGTGGGTTAGATGCGGAATTTGAGTACATAATCCTATCCCAATTATGAAACGCATTGAAATATAAACAGATAGCATGTTATGGTAAAATTTAGGGTACAAAAAGAAAGATTTTTCGTTCTTAGTTTAACACAAAATGACTAACTTTGCGCACAATAAGTAAAACCTTTAATAGATAGTCTTTTCATGAACGATAAGAATATTTACCCTAATAGAATAAGAGTTGTTCTAGCAGAACAGAGATTGACAAATCGTTGGCTAGCAGACAAAATGGGAGTAACAGAAATAACAGTTTCTAGATGGGTTACTAATAAGATTCAGCCATCAATGGCTCAGTTTATTGAGATTTCCAAACTTTTAAAGGTGGATTTGAAGGAGTTGATAGAAAAATATTAGGAGAAAATTATATGATTTCCACTTTTAAAATAAGTAGTAGAAGATACCTTGGTAATAAGTATAAATTATTGGGATGGATTAAGAATATAGTTGATGAAAATTGTACTGATATTAATTCATTCTTTGATGTTTTTTCAGGTACTGGAAGTGTTGCTTCTGCTTTTATAGATAAACGTTTAGTTGTCTGTGACATGATGAGAAGCAATTATTACGCTGCTCTATGCTGGTTTTCTCCTGAATCTATTGATTATAAAAAAGTTGAAGAGTTACTATGCTATTATAATTCCTACGATGCGTCAAGTGAAGAGAACTACGTTTCAGAAAATTTTAGCGAAACATATTTTAATCGCATTACGTGCCAAAAAATTGGTTTTATTAGAGAAAATGTAGAGAATCTATACAAATTAGGCACTATTAACGCTCGTGAGCATGCCTGCATAATAACTTCATTATTTTATGCTATGGATAGAATTTCTCATACTTGCGGTCACTATGATTCATTCATCAGAGATGGTAAATATGAAGGGTGCTTAGAGTTGCGAATGCCTGAAAATAGATATGTTTTAAATTGTGAAAACAAAATTTATTGTTCTGATTCTAATAGTATAGCACATTTAGAAGAAGTAGATGTTGCATATCTTGACCCTCCTTATAATTCCAGACAATATTGTGACGCATATCATTTGCTGGAAAATATTGCTTTATGGGAAAAACCAGAAGTACATGGTGTAGCCAAGAAAATGGATCGTACTGATATGAAGAGTAAGTATTGTAAATCTATAAAGGCAGCAGAAGCTTTGGAAGATTTAGTTAAAAAACTCAGATGTCGTTACATATTATTTTCATACAATAATAATGGAAAAAAACTCCAATGTCGCTCAAATGCTAAATTGACAGATGAGGATATTATTAGGATTTTATCTATTCGTGGTGATGTTCAGGTGTTTACAATGAATTACAGAGGCTTCGATGCAGGTAAAAGTGAGTTAAATAAAGATAATCAAGAGAGGCTTTTCTTATGCAGCGTTCGCAAATAAAGAATTATACAGCGTCACCGCTCAATTATATAGGGGGCAAGGCTAGGATTCTTGACCAATTATTACCATTACTACCGCAGGACATAGATATCATGGTTGATTTGTTTTGTGGTGGGTGCAATGTGGGAATAAATGTAACAGCTGGTAGGACAATATATAACGATACATCCATTAGATTGATAGGACTTCTAAAGTCATTTAGACGGATGAAGAATGATACAATCATAGCTAGGATAAATTCTTTAATAGAGGAATTTGGATTTAGTAAAACTAGAAATCACAATTTTGCATATTACGGCGGAAATGCAAATTTGGGTGTATCTGCATATAACAGAGAAAAGTACTTACAGCTTCGGGAAAAGTTTAATAAATATCCTAAAGTGGATAATCAGTACTACATTCTTCTTTACACATTAATTTTGTTTGGATTTAATAATCAATTACGTTTTAATGAGCAAGGGGAATTTAATCTTCCAGTTGGTAAACGCGACTTCAATATTGTGATTGAGGCTAAATTTAGGAAATTCTTTGATACACTTAGACAGCAAAATTGCGAATTTCATACAAAGGATTTCAGAAATTTTAATTTCAATATACTGACCGATAGAAGTTTGGTTTATTGTGACCCACCATATCTCATTACAAATGCTACTTATAATGAGAAATCTGGCTGGACTGAAACTGACGAAGAAGATTTGTTGAGGATATTAGATATGCTCAATCTGCAAGGGGTTAGATTCGCATTATCAAACGTTTTAACACATGAGGGCAAAGAAAATTGTATATTGAAAGAATGGGTTGAAAGGAATAATTATAATGTCCACGATATTTTCATGGATTATCACTATAGTAATTATCAAAAGAAAACAAAAAAAGCAGACACTCGAGAGGTGCTTATAACGAATTATTAAATCATAGATATGGCTGAATATGATAGAATTCCGTATTCATCTTTTCTCTGGAAATTAGGTACTACTTCATTTAGAACCAGAGAGTTCAATAAGATGACTGAATGGCAATTACGCCTTTTAGATGAGTTTTGGCAAAAGCCAGAGAACCATGACCAAGGATGGGAAGTAGCTGTCCCAGGACAGGCGGATATATATGAAATAAAGAATCGTTACTATGACTGGTTAGTCCATAATGGGTTCACAAAAGGCGATGATAAAGTAAAGTATAAAGCTGCGCGTGAAAAAACGAGCGGTTTATATGATATGGGCTTTATTGATAATGAACACAGACTTACAGAAGTAGGATATGCTTTATTAGATGTCGCAAATAAACAAGATTATATCCAACGTAATTACTTAGGTATCACTAATGACTCTCAGATATATTTACAGCAGTTGCTAAAATTAAGTGATGGAACTAATGCCAGAGGTGTTGTTCGACCTTTTATCATTGTGCTGCATCTCTTATCTGAACTAAAATACTTATCTTACGATGAGTTTAGTTACTTAATGCCTTTATGTACAGACGAGTTTTCGACTGCTTACATAATGCAGTCTATTAAGGATTTGCGCCTAAATAAAGGAAATATTGATGATATTATAACAGATTTTTTATTATCAAAAAATAACTACCAATTAGGCTTAGAAAGGTTCACAGATAATGACTTTTCTCCTCAGCTTCTTTTATCTGTAGGAATGAATAGGAAGAGTCAAGATTACGACAAATCGTATATTCCATTTTATATAGCACTCCATGCAGTATATATGGAGCATGATAATTCAAAAATTATAGACTTATTTGAATCTATAAAAGCTTTTCAATCCTCTATCGGAATAAAGTGGAAACAAATTTTATTTGATACATCGCTTACAAGAGCAGTTAAATCAGATCCCATAGGTCATTTGCTTCCGTTGCCCGATGAATATGTATCAACGGAGAAGAGTTTTAAGGCTTTCTTCTTTAAGACAATGCACTTATTCAAGGCTAAAGCAACTTTGGAAGATTATCTAGATTTAAATAGAAGATACCTAGGTTTGACTAATTGTTTCTTATTTGAAGATAGTCAAGTCAAACTAGATATTGTTCCTAAGCAGTACTTCCAAAATGCTATGCCAGAATTATATAAGCAGGCATTTACTACAAGCAATCAGCTTTTCAACAACTGCTCAATCGAAGAGATATGCCAATCATTAGCATTTGAGGAAAAGAAAATTATAGACGGCATTAAAGAAGATTTGGGTATTGAAATTTCCAATATTGAAGATGCGTATAGTGAAGTTGATAGAATCCGTTACGATAGATTAAACAAGATTATTGACCAAAAGTTTAACAATGAAAATCTTCTTAAACTTCTTGATTGCTTTGATTCAAGAAGCGATGACGAAATCAGCAAAATGGTGACTGATAATGCCGATATACCAACAATATTTGAATATGTTCTAGGGATAATTTGGTATAAGGCAAGCGAGCGAACTGGTAAGGTTCTTAATTATCTTAAACTATCGCTTGACGCAAATTTGTTGCCTATTACACATGCCGCAGGAGGCGAAGCTGATATTGTATATGAGTATAAGGCAACTGCTGACTATCCTGAACATAGCTTACTATTGGAGGCGACATTAGCAGATAGCACAAATCAAAGGAGAATGGAGATGGAGCCTGTATCTCGTCATTTAGGTAATCATTTGTTAAGAACTGGTAATCTTAAAAGCTATTGCGTGTTTGCTACAAGTTTTCTGCATGTAAATGTGATTGGAGATTTCATGAACAGAAAAAATGCAATATATTGCGATAGTCAAGACGAGGAAAAATATATTGAGGGCATGAAAATAATTCCTTTATCAACTACTGATTTAAGGGCTATAATTATGTACGACTTGAAATATCGTGTTTTATATAAACATTTCGACAAAGCTTTTCAAAATGCTTCTGGACATCCGTTATCTTGGTATAGAGAGTTTGTTAATATAGATAAGTCCTTTGCTTCAAATAATCAATAAAACGTATGCAGGGGAACAACCCCTGCATTTTTTATCTCTTCATACCATAGCCCTCTTGTCTATCATAGTCAAGATGATGGGCAATCTGAAAAGCGGTGCGCTCTGCTCTCTCTGCTTCTTGTTCGGGTAGCTTCCCGATCTTAGAAGCTGTGAGGGCTAACCATTCACCCACAACATGGGGGTCTTGACCTTTGGAATGGTGGCGGATGGCTTTCTCAATAGCCTCGGTTTCATCCATGCGTGGATTGTCTGCATAGGTATTAATGCCATATTTAGAGGTGAATACTCGCTGGGCAAAAGAAATAAGAGCATCGACCGCCTTTCTGATAAGTTCTGAGGTCTTGTACAGCATTTCACCGATACCAAGAAGCAACTGGTTTTTGCGGTCTATCTCTCTTTTGAGCCTTGCTTTGTCACTCTCTGCCGTTTCGTTATACACTTGTGCTAAGTTGAGCTGATTTTTAAGAGCCTTATTGCTTGATTTAAGAGCCTCGTTTTCATCGGTCAAGGGTTTTATCCTCTTCTCGGTAGCTGCATCAACTTGCGCCTTAAAACTGGCTTTCAGCTGTTCTTGTATCTTGGGGATAGCAGCCTCCAGTTCTTTGAGCCTCTTATCCTTTTCAGCTTGACTACCGAAGCCAAACAAACCAGCGGTCTTGTCTAAGAGATATGAGCCTTTCTCTTTGTCAAGCTGCTCTCGCTTCTCTTTGATTGTGTTGTCAAGGTTTGCAGATTCGGCTTCTCGTTCCTGCTTCTGCTTGTCTATGATTGCAAGTTCCTGCTGTGCTTTGGCTTTTTCATCCTGCGCCTTTTCCATTTCTCGCTGTTGCTTGGCAAGAATAAAGTCGTTGCGTTCAAGGTGTTCTGAGTTTGTAACCAGTTTTGATGTGCCTCTCTCCATATCAAGACATTCAGCCACAATATCCTGCATTGCGCTCATATCCTCACGACCTAACTTGCAGGATTTACCAGTATCGTGGTTCATCCAGTCCCAAATGATGTGTGCATGGTAGTTTGGCTTCCATGTTTCCACACCATCTTTGACCTCATAGTGTCCCTCATCTTTGTGAAGGTAAATCTGAATGGCTGTGATACCCCATCTGCGTTTGCACTCTTCGCAATATCGCATGATGTCGGCTAACGTGGTGCGTTCATCGCACACCACAACACTCTCTTTGATTGGAGAGCTGCCATTGATGACCTTGGTCTTGCCAGTCTTTTTGTCAATGCGCTTCTTCTCCTTGGTCTGCATCGAGCGACCAGTTTTCTCCTTGACCATTTTGGCAATATCATCGTAGTATTGTTGCAGGGTCATGTCTTGAATAGCTGGGCTTATCCATGATTCGTTATTGGCAATAAGGTCTTTTCTGATGTAGAGTTTATCTCGGTTGATATGGGACAAATACTCTTGGGTACGTTGGTTATGAGCCTCGCTTTGTCCTATGTTGCAAGGTTTGATGTGGTCGCTTGTCTTAGCCATTAGATATGGGTTTATGGGTGATTACTGGTGTTGGTTCTTAGGGCAATGCCTTAAGCGGTGGGTGCAGGGAGAAGTCGCTTCCTGCTCGGGGTTCTTAGGGAGCGAAATCCCTAAGCGGAGTGCAGAGAGGGTCACTCTGCGCCCTCGGCGAGAGCGGGTCAAGGGCAGAGCCTTTGTGGGTTGTTAGGGCAAAGCCTTAACGCTCTCGGCAGAGCCCACAACTACGCAAAGCGAAGCGAGTAGTTATAGTGGGCTATATCAGGGCAAGCCCTGTCTGTCACACTACGACAACTCAGCTACCTGCACATGTCGTATTTCTTTTCTGGTATATAATACTCCTTGTCTGCTGCTATGTAGTCCAACACATTTTGCAGTCGGTCGAGTTGTTCATGGTCAAGCACACGGATGGCATTGATGGTTATTTTCTGCGTGGCAATCTTTCGGTGTGCTATGGCGGTTTCGTTCATCGTTTCGTCACCGTCCGCATGAACAGAGCGGAGGTAGTCATTGACCGCTTCCGTCTGTTCTTTGCTTGGATATGGTGCTGCCCATTTGTCTTGAATATAGTCAACCATTTTGCTGACCGCATTTGCCAAAATCGGGTCTTGCTGTTTGATAGATTGTATCAGTTCTATTTTCTTCATACGAATATCATTTAAGTTGGGTTTTACGATTATTCATTCCATCGTTGATTTTGTTGACTTTGTTAAAGATGATTCAAAAAAAGGGAAAAGAAAAGTAAAGCTGCAGTACGCAATTTTTTTCTTTTTTGGCAGGCAAAGCTCTTTGTTGAAATTTGTTGAGGGTGTTATTGAATAGTAACCCTCTTATTTATACCTCTTCTCTTATATTTCATCATATTCAACAATCTCAACGGTAGTCTTTCAATTTTTCACGGGTAACGGTATAAAAGCGTCCCACTTTTTTGGACGATGCAGAATACTTCTGTCCCGGCAGCACGGATATTTGATAGGTGGAGTAAGACAGCGCATTGGGTGCTGGATCCAGTTTCCAGTACTGCTGCAGAACATTCCTCACCTGATGACGCTCCATCTTTACCATAGAATAATTGAACAACGCTAACAGGTCGTTGATACAGAAATCTACCACATCCACCTGCATTGTGTCCATGATGTCAAGCAATAGTTCTGCCATATCAAGTTCAATGCGACTACGGTTGCAGCGGATGATTTTTTCCAATGCTTCCGTGCGAATGAGTGGAGGAGCAAACCACATACGGCTTTCTTCTTTGGTGGTCAGATTCCGATGTTGTAGATAATACAGAAATGCAGGTATCTCATCTTTCAGTTTCTGAAGAAAAGAGGTATCGTCTTTTCCCAATCTACTAATCTTTCTCACCCAATAGCGTGTTTCCTCTGGCTCAATGTAAACAGGGAAATTTTCATTGTTGGAACACAATACGAATTTGGCGAAGAACTGCACTTCATAACGGTCTTTGCCCTTTGCCTCCATCTTGTATGAATGTGCAGTACTGAGGTTCTTCAATCGCTCGCTATCTTCCCTACGGTTGAGTAGCACCTCGTCCACCACTATCATCAGTTTGCCCGCCCAGTCGGCATTAAACTGACTCCGAAAATCCTCATTGGTGTTGAATGTCACGTTCTCTTGAAACAACGCTTTCAGAAAATTCAGGAACGTACTCTTACCCGTGTTCCGTTCCTCCGACACTAATAGAAGTATCGGTAACTTCTGTGTTGGTTTTAGGTACAACAATTGAAGATAATCCATTCCCAATTCATATTGCTCACCAAAGATGTGTTCAATCAAGGATTGTATATGATTAAACTCACCTTCTTTTGGAATGTGGGTTATTGGCTCATAGAGATTATAAAAGTTATTCACGTTTAATCGGTAATCTGTATGACTTGGCATAGTGCAGAATCCGTCATATTTCGGAATGAGTGCCGCTTCATCCTTGCCGTGGTCTAATCGGAATACGCTCATTTTCCATTCAACCCGTATTTTGCGGAATGATCCATTCATCATTGGCTGATTGATAATACGAAACAAGGTTGTACCGATACGGACATACTCTTCCTCGATATTCTCAATTTTTCCACTTGTAGGAGTAACAAGTTCATTATCAATCTTTTCCATAATCAGATATTTTGTTGGTTTCCCCCAAGATGCGCTTCACGTCTGAGAAGCGGTATCTTACTTTGTTTCCCACCTTGATTGCTTTCAGGTAGTTGCGCTTGTTCCAAAGCCATAAGGTGGTGTCGCAAACGCCACACATTTCCTTGACTTCCTCACGTGTCAGCAGTTTGTCTTCATTGGTGGCTTTGAGCGCAACAGCCACCTCATTCACTGCGCGACTGATAAGTTCATTAGAGAAGTGGCGTAAATCTTCACTCGTAATCTCCAATTTGATATTAGCTGTGCTATTGGAGATGATTTGCATTAAATCTGTCATAGCATATATGTGCTGCCCCGTAGTCCGACACAATCACTTAGACAGCATTATAAATGATTGCGCCACCGCTCCGATATTGGAACGATGGCGCAAAAGTATAAATGTAATTCGTTATAATTCAAAGATTTGAATTTCGCTATTTTCGCTGAAATGCAGAACGAAAGAAACGAAATGTAAGGCAATCAATTTGGTTCACCTGAAAATGGTCTTATCTTAATGTCAATACTGGATTTTGAATAAGTTGGTCTATAACTGGATGGTAAATGGCTCCATCAGTAACCGCTGTAATTGTCGTAACTTTATTGCCTCCATCTTTCGATGAAGCGCCACAATGGTAAATCTGTTCATCAGCCGTTTGGTAATCAATGACAATATACCTGTCGTGGAATATTCCCCTAGACGTTTGTAGCGAAATGGTAACATTGGGATATTCACGGCAGAAATCGTTAAACTCGGCTTGGTGCAATCTGTTTCCGATATTGTCAGAGAATACTACAACATTCACATTAGCCGGAACATCTTTAAGAAGTACTAATGTCTTCAAGCCGATATAATTATCAACTACAAATATCGTTTTCTTGGCAGTTGCATAAATCTGTTGGTAAGCCAAATCCGATTCAACGGGCTGACCATTGAGTATCAACCAACCTCTCCTTACTGAAGGATTGCCAAAATCAAGCATGACATTTGCCAGTTCCGACTTCGTAACGACATTACCCAAAGCACTTATTATATCGGCTACTTTGTCATCAACGGCTGATAGGGATTTGCGCAAATCAAGCAGGTCTTGTGTGTTTTGGGTTGTCTGTAAGGACAGCTGTAGATACTCCCTTTGTCCTAATAATGGCTGATTATCTACGATATAATCTTTCATCTGTTTGAAGATACGAATCAAAGCCTTACTTTGCTTAGTTGCCAAATCTCCTTTTAGAACGGTCATAAGCATATATATACCTTGTTCTGTAAAGGCATAAGGGTTGTATCTACGACCTCCCCAACTTGAGGTGGAATTTTTGCACCTCAAGATTTCACACTCTTCATCGGACAACTGAAACATAAAGTCTTGCTCAAACTTTTCAATGTTGTTCTTTACTTGACGGTTAAAATCTTTGGTGCTATAGCCATAGATTTTAGCTAAGTCCATATCCAGCATTACGCGAACACCTCTAATGTTGTATATATAACCTTTCAGATATTCGGCATTGATTTCTTGGGTGATAATGTCTTTATCCATATCATTAAATTAATTGGATTCATACTTTTTGTTATCTGCTTCTGTAAGGTAAGCCTTCCACTCATTGATAAGCGACCGTTCAATACCATTGTCTTTTATTTTCCCTTTGTTTGTACTGTCATTCAACTTCTTGATAGAAATTTGGAGGTTTCGCACAGTCTTCAAATCGCAATTCGGCAGTTCATTAACAAGTAGCTTATGGAATGTTGTCACATCACAGCCTGTCAGAAGTTCTTCCTCTTGAAGGGCAAAATACAATCGCGCCAAATCGGTGCCTGTGTGCTGCGTTGAAATTCTCAATTTTATCTTTTCCAAAATCTGTTCTTGATTTCCGTGAAGATAATCTTTCAATGTGCGTGATGGCTGCTGCTCACCAGTGGGTGATTTTTCTTCGATAGGTTTATCATCAAAAGACAATCTATCAATGGTTGTTTCTACTACACAATCATCCTCAATAGCCTTTTTCTCCTGACGGAAATTCTGCCAATCCTCTTTTGTTCGCATTTTGTTACGGATACTGCTGTTGATAACTACTTTAATCATTATGGCTGCTATCTTTTTTTCAAAAAAGTTGTTCGCTGGGTTATGTGTTTCAGTTTCCAGTTGAGTAACCATAGTTTCATAACACTTGCCGTAATAAAGCCATGCCAACATTGCAGGAACTATTGAGTCGTTTTGCAGATTGCGAAACTCCGCAACCAATAGTCTTGCAGCATCGGCATCTGCCGAATAGCTTTGCAAACGGTGTTCATCGGCAAGATCTCCATGACACTCGTCTTGATATTTACGCATCATTTGAGGGGTGAGTTTCCATCCTAATTTGAAAACCTTTTGCAAACCAATTGCCGATTTATTGTTCACCTCGGTAACGAATCTATCATATTCTTCTGGATGGCTGTTGAGCCATTCTTTAACATCCTGTTTGAATTGTTCAAAATCTTGTTTTGCCATAGTCTTTCCCTTATTAGTCCAGCAAGTGAACAAGTTCTTGTTTCATTTCCTCGTCTATTTCTCTATATCGGCGGAATGCTTTGCTACCCTCCTTGTGTCCCGATACCGATGAAACAAGATCTGGGTCTTTCACCTTCTTATACATATTACCAATAAATGTCTTTCGGGCAGTATGCGTGGTTACGACTTCATACAAATACTTCTGCTCAGGATTGCGGGTGAGTGGATTAAGCACTGTGACAACCCTGTCAAGTCCAGCCAATCGGAACGCTTCTTTAATGGCTTGATTATATTTTTGCTCTGATATAAAGGGAAGCAGGGTTGTTCCTGCGTAATCTTTGTAACGTTCAAGTATGGTTTTCGCAATACTATTTAGCGGCACTCTTATTGTCCGGGGATTATGGCTACGTGTCTTTTCTTGTATGTATTCCAACGCTCCATTTACGATGTTTTTCTTTGTGAGTTTATAAAAGTCACCTACACGGCAACCTACAACAGATTGGAACACAAAGATGTCACGCTGAATGGCAAGTTGTGGACGATCAGACAAATCAGCTTCAAACAATTTGTCACGTTCTTGAAGAGTAATATAAATAGGTGTTCCATAAAGACATTCTTCCAAAGGGAACTTGTCAAATGGGCGATTGGTGGTCTTGCCTTGATTATAGCACCATATAAAAAAGGTGCGTATGCGTGAGAAACTGTCTATAAGGGTGTTCTTCCCTCTCGGTTGAGGAGTCCGTTTCTCGGGAATGGTTTCGTATATATCAGGATATTCTTCTGCATACATATATTCGTTCTCCATAAAATCCCACATATCGGCAAGCGTCTCTTTGGTGGTAGCATGGATGTCAAGGGTAAAATGTTTCATCCCGCGCCTTGTTTTTCTGATAAACAATTCATAGCGCATGAGAGCCCTTTTTACTACACGGAAGTTCTTCTTTCTTACCTCCGAAAGACTGTGTTTCTCTAAAAACTCATCGAAAAGTTCGGCAAAAGTAGGTGGATTCTCTATCGCCAGTTCTTCTTCTGTCTTGTACTTTTCGGGATGATGGAATTTGTCTATGACTTCCCCAAGCCATTCACTTCCTGCATCCTCTTTGTATTCTTTCTCAATCATTCGGGTCAATGCCTGCACTTTATGGTTCAAGTCCATTTTTTCGTTTTCCGGCACCAGAGCTACACGGTCTTTATAACCCTGCCGCTCAACACTCCAATGGTTTGGGCTGATAACAAGCTCGCTTGCTGCCTTGATGTCCTTTTTCCCATCACGCAAACGAAAATAGATAGTAGCTTTAGTGTCTATATCGTTCTTTTTGGCAGTCTTCCGAATAAATGCAGTCACTTTCATAATCTTCAATTTAAATTCTGGATTGAACACTGCAAAGTTAGCGAATTGTTCCCAAATTGTTCCCAATTATCCCGAAATAATTTCAACCTAATTAATTTTAATCCCATTCGTTGGTATTTATAATGTATTAATATATAGTGAAATACAAATTACTTGTTCGTGAATTAAATTTGTTCCCAGTTGTTGATATTTAATATTTCAAATGCGGGTCTGGGTACTGAAGCGGAGAAAGTTGAAAAACTCTCTCCGCTTTTCTTTTCTACTCCCCGTAACTCGTTGGTTTGCTGATAGATTAATGTGTACTTTGGTCGTTTGCAGGTCTTTATATTTAGAATTAATCAACTTGTTCTCTTGATTTTTCTTCTCTTGGACATTTTATTATAGGTGTATATTTAAGTATTTTGCTAATTTGTATTGTTATTGGAGTTGGTTTGTAATTGAACTTCACGTTCTGACTGGGCAAGATATTGTTGGGGATAGATTGTTAACTGTAACTTGCTTTGATAATTCAATGAAATAATGAAGTCTTCTATATCCCAGCATCTTCCTTCCCATTTTCCTAGAATATAGTGACTTTGGCTGTGATTTTGGATACTCTACATATAATAGTGGATGGAGTTGTTTTGTAATTAGTGAATACGGAAAACAATACATAGCTGAAAAGGACAAATGTATGAATGGTCCTTTCAATTTGTTTAAAGTATTAGAATTACCACAACATTAATTTTAAGCGTAATACAAATACCCTTTTTGCTAGAAGGATGGATTTCGTATTTGCTAAATTTAGTAGTGAAGTTTTTATCCAACATAATATTTGAAAGAATTTCTATTTTCTTCTCGAAAAAACAAGGTTGTGCTTAAGATAAGCTAAACTTATTTGTATCGATATCGCAAAATAAAAGTTGGCGAAAGAGAAAGAAGACTTTTCGCCAACTTTTATTTGAGTACCTATTTTTTGTTGTTTTCTTTATAGTGAGCAAATCCAATAGGTCTACGTTCTGTTTGTTTATTAACATGCTTTTGTTTCTCTGCTAACTGTGACAATGCTAAGTAAATATCGTCAAGCTCTTTTCGGGTATCTTCGCTAAGGTCATTGACTGCTGCTATTGTGTCTTCGTTGCCTTCTTCCAACATTTTCATGCGTTGTTTTAGTTCTTCGATTTCCTTAGTTGTGCTATTTAAGGAAGACAAGTATTGACGTACTGTAACGAAAGCACGCATGATAGATATGTTTATTTCGATGGCAGATTCGCTGTTTAGTACAGATGAAAGCATAGCAACGCCTTGCTCAGTAAAAGCGAAAGGCATATATCGTGTACCACCTCTTTTGTTTGAGGACGCAATTTGCGACCTCAAACTTTCAAACTCTTCTTTTGTTAATTCGAACATGAAATCGCTGGGGAAGCGTTTGAGGTTTCTTCTTACTGCTTCTTTCAGTCGTTTGGTTTCACTCCCATAAAGTTCAGCTAAATCAAAGTCAAGCATTACCTTTTGACCTCTGACTTCGTATATTTTATTCTGAATAACCTGTAATTCCATAATTTATAAGCTGTTTATATAAGGAACTATTCAATCTTTAGTATAAGAGAACGCCTATTTTTAAGCATTATGAATTTGGCACACAGCGTGTGCCGAATCTTGCTTTTCTAATTCGGCGGATGGTATCCGCCAATTTGGGTGTAGTAAATTTGGCGGTTGCCGACCGCCAAATCTCTAAGCCAAGCATATCATAGTCTAATATTGGCATGATTAACCAACGATTCAAAGTTCATATTTTTACTATTTGTGCAAAGTTACTATTTTTATTCTCAAAGCTTTAACTCGGGCAAACTATTAATTGCCTCTTCCTTCAACTTATCCACTGCACGGGTGTATTTCTTCGTATGCTTCAACCCGCTATGTCCGAGCAAACCGGCTACTGTTTTAATATTAGCACCATTGTTAAGGATATTCACTGCAAATGAGTGACGGGCACAATGCCAGCTAATGTGCTTATCAATTCCTGCCCTCTTTATCCAACGTCTTAATGATTTGGAGCAACTTTCATAAGTCGGCAGGTCAAAAATAAGAACATCTTTGTTCCCATTCGCAGGAGCTTCACCGATGATAGAGAGCAAGCCATCATTCAAAGGAATGACTACGCCACTGGCAGAAGAATGCCCTTTGGTCTTATTCTGTTCAAACTTCAATAGCTTGTTTGAGTAGTCTGCGTTCTTATAAGTAAGGTCTTTCACATCACAGAAGCGTAAACCGCAATACAGGCAGAAGATAAAGGCACGTCTTACCATCGGGTTCTCATTCTCATAGTGGCAGTTGATAAGAGACTGAATTTCTTCCAGTGAAAGCACATCTTTCCGTAACATTGGGTCGTCTACCTTGCAAATTACTTCTTTGCACGGGTCTTTTAGTATCACATCGTATTCGATGGCATAGCGTATCACTTTCTTGAAACGCTGATAGATACTTTTCGCTCCTTCGCCAACACTACGGGATTGGAGGTAGTCCACAAACTATACTATCATATCCTTTGTGATAAATTTAGGTTTGATGTTACATTCATAAAGAGGGTATTGCTCTTTCAGGAAGTCTTTGAAACGGCCAAGTGCAATTTGCACCATGCGTAATCTTTCTTTGTATAGCTATCTATGTAGGCTTGGAAGTAATCAAGAAAGTTGATGGTACAATCTTTCTTTAGGCGGTATCCCAACATACTTTCTTTAAACTCTTGTTCACGTTCGGCACGTATCTTTGTGGCAAGCTCCAGTGTTTCCTTATTTTGTTGACGTTCGGCAGGAGTACGGGGCTTATCCATAAGATATAGATTCAGGTTCTCTTTTCGCCTGTTGTGCTTCACCGAAAACTTGGGTTTGCCTTGCATTTTGCCATCTTCATAATATACCTGATTGCCATTCGCATCTAAAACGGGCTTCTCTTCTCTACCTAAATAATACTCTAAGTACAGGCTGATTCTACCATCCGAGAGCTTATTTTGCTCTAACTTGGGGTTTTCTTTCGTTTTATTCTCTATCTTTGCCATACGCTACTGGTTTTATTCCGATTTGGGTACATAATCGGTAAAAAGTGCTAAGTGATTGATTTTCTTTTGTTTTTCGATGTTGCAAAGGTGCGAAAGAAAATGAGAATTCAAAGTGTACTAAGTAACAAAATAAGGGTGTAAAATGGCAAAAATGGAAAATATAAATCGTCTGATAATCAGTTGGTTATTTTCTCTTATTTTCCTATGATTTCTATAGTTTGTACCGGGTCTAGGTACGAAAGAAAAAGCTAAGTATTAAATAGTCAATTACTTAGCTTTTTTCTTTTATCTGAATTTTCCTCATATTTTCCCCGCACGTGCAAAAAATACGATATTAAATGAATGTTTTTCTTTGGCTGAACATAGTAAATACACTACCTTTGAAAAGAATAAAGCCTATTAAATAAAAAGCAATGGAACAAGGCGTTTGGCAAGAGATAGAACAGTTATACCAAAAGTTTCAGAAACTTGGTATCAATGAAGCGGTGGACTATGATAAGTACTATCTGTATTCTCTTATTACCCATTCCACTGCCATTGAAGGCTCAACGCTTACGGAACTTGATACGCAGCTTCTTTTTGACGAGGGAGTAACAGCGAAAGGGAAACCGCTTGTGCATCATCTGATGAATGAGGATTTGAAGCAAGCGTATGAACTTGCCAAAACCGAATCCAGTAGCCTTGTACAGATAACTCCTGCCTTGCTACAAAGGTTGAATGCAACACTGATGCGCACTACAGGCAGTGTACACAGTGTAATGGGCGGTTCTTTCGATTCTTCGAAAGGGGATTTTCCTCTATGTGGTGTTACGGCTGGTGTCGGTGGACATGCTTATATGAACTATCTGAAAGTTCCTGCTAAGGTAGATGAACTTTGTGCTATACTGCAAGCGAAGCAGAAGACAGTGGGGACATTTCGGGAACAATATGAACTGAGTTTCAATGCCCACCTGAATTTAGTAACCATACATCCGTGGGTGGATGGTAATGGCAGAATGGCTCGGTTGCTGATGAACTACATCCAATTTTGCTATCAACTTTTCCCGACGAAGATATTTAAAGAGGATAGAGAAGAATATATCCTTTCCCTACGCCAATGTCAGGATGAAGAAACCAATCAGGTTTTCTTGGACTTTATGGCAAGGCAATTAAAGAAATCCCTCTCTTTGGAGATTGAACGTTTCAATGCTTCACAAAAGAGACGGTTCAGTTTTATGTTTTAGAGGTCTGAGAGCCTATCTTTCCGCAATAAACGTTGAAAATTAGTAATTGGCAAATAAACACCCAGTTTTATACCCAATAATGTAAAGCCGGGTGTTTTTGTACTATTTAACCAAATTCCTAAATTCCTCTTTTAGCAATTCAAAATAATGGCAATCTGTAAATACTCCATTCTTGAAACAGGCATTACGATGTATGCCACATTTACGAAAACCTATTTTCTCTAATACTCTCATCGATGCTATGTTGCCAGCATAAACATTTGCACAAATGCGCATCACATCTGTATGATGAAAATAGCAGCTAATAGCCAATGCTAACATTTGGGTCATAATCCCTTTACCCCAATATGGTTCAGCAAGCCAATAACCTAATTCTGCATTGTAGCGCTCTACATCTATACCACGAGCAAAACTTATATTACCAGCCGCTTCTTGATTTACTTCGATACAATAATTATTTTGTTCGTTTTGACTTGAAACGAACAGGATGAATTGTTGCGCATCGTCTTCAGAATAAGGATATGGTAGGCTATCACGGCAATTATCCCATATCTTTTTATTATTAAGATATTTAGCTAAAGTGGAAAAATCGTCTTTAGACCAACTTCTTATTTTGTATTTATCCACATCCATTTCTTTATTCAATTCATTTACCATTATAAATTCGCTGTATGAAAAAAATTACTTAGGAAATGTTTCTGTTATTTGTTTAGCAACACGTTTTATAGCACCTCTAATGTCTGCTGATACGCTGAATCCTAAGGTTGTATATGCGCCACGGCATGAAGCTATCGGGCGACCAGTGAGATAATCTATGAAATTTACAGTTACGACAGATTCTTCTTCTAAAATATCTACTCCATATTTTACCATAAGCAACTTTGATTGTTGATTCGGAGAAAGTTCGCCAATACGTATATCATTGACAAGTTTAAGACGGGAACTCTCTATGGCATCAAATAGTTGTATTTCATATTCCATCAGTTGAGCCGGAATATGATAAGTGTCGTTGTTGATAATTGAGGCATATTCATACCTCGACAAGTCCGCCTTTTGTGATATTACACTTTTAGAGGTTGTACAAGATGATGCTACTATACCAATTAAAAGGAGGAATGTGACTATTACTTTATTCATTTTTTTATTGTTTAGGTTCAACGTGTAGATAATACTTCTCTTGTGTCAGGTCATTGGGGTCAGTGGAGAGTTGATGCAACATCAGTATACGGGTAGTCTTGTTTTCCCAATACAATTCAGCTTTCACACCCTCTTCGGGCAGGCATTTGAACAGGTTCTCTTTTCCACCAGCATTTTGCCCTTCACCAATGTTATTCTCCATCAGTGTTTTGATGGCTTTTTGCGCTGCTGCCGGGAAGTCTGAATCCGAGAGTTGCTTATGGTTCACCGGGATTATTTTAGAAAAGGGGTTATGATCCTTTGCCACGATGTCATACACCTGATACTCATAATCTGTGTCCAGCAGGCAATAGGTTGTAAGGTTCTGTGGGCTCTGCAACACGATTGTCCCCCATTCAATCCCCAAGAAATCACGTTCGTACAGTCTCACAGCGAGCGAGGTCTCATATTCAACCTTTCCTTTGCGATAGCCTTTCAGGTAATTTTTGATGGTACCGCTTTTGAAGAAGTGCGAACTCCATTCCGTAGCAAGATGTGTTTCCGTCCCTCCCTCCGTTGTATTGCTTTCATAGACTCTGAACGTATGAGGGAAACCCTCGGCACTCCAAACAATAGAGTCGTAATATTGTGTAAACTCAGGAAAGCCCAGCGGGGTGTAATTGTCGTTTATATCCGTGATTCTGAACGTCACCAGATCGAGCGGTGCCGGGAATTGGGTGTCAAGGTGCATAAACGGAGTGAAGTATGCCTTTTTCATCTTGAACTTGGCTTCTTCGGGCAGAGGTTCCGGCTCTGGATCGGGTTGCCCTTCGTCCTTAAAGGTTCTAGACAAACAGATAATTGTACTTGCTGTTCTCTTTCCATCATTTGTCGAGATTGTAATCTCCTCGTATGCATCCGGGGCTTCCGAAACCTGACGGGGAAAATGAATCTTCAACTGATTGGCTTCTACCTTGAGCGTTGCCCATCCACAATCGTATGTGTAAGAACCGCCCGAAATAGGATTGAGCATATCGAAATTCTCGCAAGTCATCACGATATATCCCTCATTACCGTTTGCCTTGAAACATTCTTTAGGTATCCAACCTACGGTGCCACCTTCATACTCTACACTTTTCGGTGTCAGAATCTCATACGTCCAGAGCATCGGTCCACCGGGTAAAATATCATCCTTGTTGCAAGCCGTAAAAAGCAAGCAAACAAGCGTCATAAATGGCATAAGCAATTTATTCATATTCGTAATAATCCCTATGGCTCTATTGGGTTATTAAATTTATAATGAAAGAACGTGAGCCACCTATGCCACGTCTAAGTGAAGGTCGTAGGAAACCTTTGATGCAGATGAAACAAGAACGGCCCACGCTATATGCGTGAGAACCACTATGCTATCTCTTACATCAGTCTGAAAATTTCCTACGTTTTCACCTACAAGATAAACATAACGTTTCTTCTTTTCTCTAATGTCTTGGAAAGAGTTGCCTTTATCCGAATACAAAATTAGCTATTTAATTGATCTTTTGTATTATATAGAACGGAATTATAACTTGAATCCTCTACTTTTTCTGGGGTCTTCTGCAGACTGTCGTAAGCCAAAGTTTGCATTGCTGCCATATCCTCGTCATTGATTTCCAGTTTGATGTTGCCGTTTCCGTTTTGGATAATTGCCAATAAGTCTGTCATAGCCTTCTTAAAACTATCGGTTGTAAGGCTCCTCGTTCTGGCAGTATTATAAACGAAAAGCCACTACCCCGATTAGGATAGTGGCGCAAATATATAATGAAAATAAATCGTAAAACAATGATATTCAGTTAGATAAGTTTGTAAAATCCAAAAGCGAATTAAACGAGTTTTAATCGGATAGATAGGTTTTCAATTCTTCGATGGCATCATGGTCTTCGCCAACGTCTTTTATCAACTTTTTGCCGTTTCCAAGTGGCGAAATGAGATTTTTGTATGCTTTCTGAATACCTCTTTCATGAACGATTTCTTGTTTATTAAACTGGTTGTACAGGCATTTCTGAAAGTCTTGATGGGACACTTCCGCATGAAACGGTATTCCACTAATGCGATAAACAACCGTGCTATATCTGTTTCTGTGGCATGGGTTTTCAACCGTGTGCCAATTTTTTCAATTAGAATGTCATGCCTTTCTATCAGAAGTTCGGGTAGCGTGCGTGGGTCGGCTCTGCGTCATGCGGTATAGGTCGCTCACTCGACAGCCTATCAGTGTTTGGAATATAAATATATCCCTCTGTATTGCCAGTTGCGGAGTGGCTGATAGGTCGGCATTGAAAATTTTGTCCTTTTCTTCAAGTGTTATGTAATGAGGTGTACCGTATGTACATTTTTCTATCGGGAATTTGTCGAAAGGTCTGTTGTTCAAGCTCCGTCCGGATATCTTGCAAAATCCGTAATCGTGTTACACTTATCCGTAATTTGTATACGGTAGATTTTGTTGTAACGGCATACTTTTGCATAGTGAATGTAGAGTACTAAATATTATTAGAATTAGATCAAGGAGAAAGAGTTATGAATGACAGAAAGATTTTAGTGGCGTACTTTTCATGCAGCGGCGTAACTAAAGCTGTGGCAGAGAAATTGGCTGCAATTACTGGAGCAGATCTGTATGAAATTAAGCCGGAGGTTCCTTATACGGAGGCTGACTTGGACTGGAATGATAAGAAAAGCCGTAGCTCGGTGGAGATGAGAGATGCTCTCTCGCGTCCTGCCATTTCCGGTACGTTGTTTCATCCGGAAGAGTACGAAATTCTGTTTGTAGGCTTTCCGGTCTGGTGGTATATTGCCCCTACTATAATTAATACATTTTTGGAAAGTTATGACTTTGCCGGTAAAATAGTTGTTCCGTTCGCTACATCGGGAGGCAGCGGCATAGGAAATTGTGAAAAGAATCTTCATAAAGCATATCCGGATATCGTGTGGAAAGATGGAAAACTTTTAAATGGACAGATAACGCGGGATCTGGTTACGGAATGGTTTGAAAAAATTAGGTTGTAAATTAAATGGAGGTATGAAAAATGTATATAGAAAATATTAATTCACCGAAAGATATAAAAGAATTGTCAGTTGAACAACTAAGTGTGCTGGCTGAGGAAGTAAGAACTGCGTTAATCAGGAAATTAAGTGAACACGGTGGGCATATCGGCCCGAATCTTGGTATGGTGGAAACTACAATTGCACTGCATTATGTTTTTAACTCTCCCATTGATAAAATAGTTTTTGACGTATCCCATCAGAGCTATGTTCATAAAATGCTTACCGGAAGAATGGCTGCATTTCTTGATCCGGCTAAATATGATGATGTTACCGGATATACTAATCCGGATGAAAGCGAGCATGATTTCTTTACGATAGGACACACCTCAACATCTGTTTCACTGGCAATGGGACTTGCAAAAGGACGTGATCTCACAGGTGGCAAAGAAAACATCATCGCTGTAATCGGTGACGGTTCGTTGAGTGGGGGAGAGGCTTTGGAAGGACTCAACAATGCGGCAATGCTTGGCTCTAACATGATTATTATAGTCAATGACAATGATCAATCCATTGCTGAAAATCATGGAGGACTTTATAAAGGATTGAAAGAGCTTAGAGACACGAATGGGGAGAGTCCTGATAATATTTTTAAGGCTATGGGGCTGGAGTATTATTACCTTGGAGATGGGCATGATGTGTCAGCACTCATAAAATTATTTACGTCAGTCAAAGATATAGACCGTGCAGTAGTATTGCATATCCATACGATCAAAGGTAAGGGATTGAAATATGCAGAAGAAAATAAAGAATACTGGCATGCAGGAGGTCCTTTTCACATCGAAGACGGTTCTCCCAAAGGACCCGGATGGCCGGTGAATGAAACTGTCAGGGAGTCTGTTTTAGACTTGATTGAAAAGAGGTCGGATGTAGTTGCAATTACTGCGGGAACACCGTCTGTAATAGGATTTACGGAAGACTATCGGAAGCGTGCCGGCAAACAGTTTGTTGATGTAGGTATTGCGGAAGAACATGCTGTTGCAATGGCAAGTGGTATTGCCAGGAATGGAGGAACACCGATTTTTGGAGTTTTCAGTCCGTTCTTGCAAAGAACGTATGACCAACTTTCGTCAGACTTGTGTTTAAATAATAATCCGGCTGTAATCATGGTGTTTATGGCTTCAGTATATGGGATGAACAGTAATACTCATTTGGGGATCTATGATATTCCGATGATTTCACATATACCCAATCTGGTATATCTTGCTCCGACGAGCAAGGAGGAGTATCTTGCCATGTTTAAGTATGCCACTACACAGAAGGCGCATCCCATTGCTATCAGAATTCCAATGATGATGCCTGAGACGGGAATTGAGGATACCACGGATTACTCTTTACTAAATAAATATCAGGTCGTACGAAAAGGTTCAAGTGTTGCGATTATTGCACTTGGAGATTTCTTTGAACTGGGCGTACAAATTGCCGATAAATATAAAATCCTGACGGGTAATGATGTAACACTGATAAATCCTAAATTCATCACAGGTATTGATGAAGAGCTGCTGGAGTGCTTAAAAACGGACCATGAACTTGTGCTTACTCTTGAAGACGGCATAGTGGAAGGAGGATTCGGGCAAACAATTGCAAGTTTTTATGGTTTATCGGATATGAAGGTTAAAAATTATGGAATAAAGAAATCATTCCCCACAGATTTTCGGCCTGAAGAACTGATGAGAGAGAATGGATTATCCGTAGAGCAAATAGTAGAGGATATAAAATCCGTATGCAGAGAGCACGTTATGTGAGAACACTCACCAATCTGTGGAATAAGTAAAAAGGATGAAAATTCAGAATAAAAGAGATATTATGAAAAAGAATTTGGGTGCGACGCTGGCTTTATATCCAGCATAGGTTGTTGTCGTAGAAACAATGGAGGAGTTACGTGATGTAGTTCCTCCATTATTATCAGAAAAAGTTTCTAATTCTGTGAGAGTCTGTAATTATTCGGAGCCACTCCGGTAATTCTTTTAAATAAACGGCTAAAGTATCGTATATTGGGGTATCCCAGTTTTTCCGTAACTACACTTACCGTATTATTAGAGTCGAGCAGCATGCTTTTAGCCATTTCCAAACGTTTTGACTCGAAATATTCATCGATATTTTTTCCACTTTCAAATTTTAGCAGGTCATTGAAATAATGAGATGACAGTTGAAGTATTTTTGCACAGTATCCCAATGAAGGCGATGTATTGTATTTTAATTTTCCGGATAGAATATAATCTTTCAACAATACATCTGTTTTCTTCATAATCTTTTTGTTAGCTTCGCAACGTGTGATAAACTGACGTTCGTAGAAACGGTTGCAATGATCTAATAACAATTCTATGTACCGTGAAATCAGAATTTGGCTGTGGCAGTCTATCGCATGACGAAGTTCCTCTTCGATGTTGCATATGCATTCTACAGCCTTGGCCTTCTCCCGTTGAGATAGGTGGAGTGCCTCCTCCGGATTGTAAAAAAAGAAGGAGTAATCTTTTATATGTTCTCCCAAAGAGGTTTGAGAAATCAAGTCCGGATGAAATGCCAGCAGCCACCCTTTTGAGGGAAGTGCTTTGCTTTTGTTTATTTTGATAGATTCTCCCGGCGTGAGGAATACCAATGATGCATTGGAATAATCATAGTACTTGCGCCCATATAAAACATCATCAATCTCCCCTTCCATCATCAGGATGGTATAAAAATCAAATTTAATAATTTGCTGTTCCAGATTGGTCTTTGACAGGTCGATTACACTTACCAGCGGATGGAGTGTTTTGCAGCCCAGGCAGCAGTTGCATTGATGGACGGTCTCTATATTTAATATTCTTTCTTTCATAGGAGTCACTTATTTCCTGCGAAGATAGGATGTTCCGGCCAATATTGTTCTTCCTTCTCACTTATATCCGTAATCAAGGTTATGATATCTGTAATTTGTGTAAGAAGAGGTATGTCTTGCCATAATTTGCTATCATTGGGATAAAAGTGGAATGCTACGATAGATAGCTTTTGGAGTCTTTTCTGTTAATGAGGGTTAAATCTGCTTTTCTGAACAACTTAATAAACAATATTAGTAACACAGAGGTAAGTGACTGACATAGAAGTACCTTATTGCTAGATGATTATAAACTACTTACCTTTGTATCATCTCTCAAACACAGAAAAGGAGATCTTTTTTAATACTATTATTGATTAATAAATAAAGGAGTTATGAAGAATTATCAAAAAATGAGCGTAGCACAAGATGCACGTGTAGAGTTGCATGACAGTCTTGCCCTGACGGGTGCCGAAGTATCTATCAATCATCTTCCGGCCGGTGCCGGAGTCCCTTTTGTTCATTCACATAAACAGAATGAAGAAATTTACGGCATCCTTTCGGGGAAGGGCTTTATCACTATTGATGGCGAAAAGATAGAATTGCAGGCTGGGGATTGGCTCCGTATTGCTCCGGATGGAAAACGTCAGATTTCTGCTGCATCTGACAGTCCTATCGGTTTTATTTGTATTCAGGTGAAAGCAGGCTCCTTGGAAGGTTATACCATGACTGATGGAGTCGTACAATAAAAAATAGTTGATAAAACCGGTAAAATGAAGGGCTGTGTCCATGATGAAGAGTCATGATGGCACAGCCTTTTTAGATATTTTACGGAGTATGGCTCCGAAACGTGAGCAACTGTAGGGATTGGATATAATGGAAGTCTATGGCAGTAGAGAAAATTCGGATATTAATATTTTTAGCTGTGGTAAGATCTTTAGGTAAAAACAAAAAATAGAAAGTAATTTTAGTAACTCTCCGGCTGGTTTCGTCCGGAAATTCTGTACATTTGCTGTGTAGGGCATAGATTGCGGGTATGTGGTATGTAAGGTGATCATTAATTTCTTATTAAACAGAAAGGAAAAAAATATGGAAAATGTTATTCAGACACAATATTATCAATCGCCATGTGGAGAACTGATATTGGGGGCATATCGGGAAAAACTTTGCTTATGTGATTGGAAGATAGAAGAACGCAGGATCATCATCGACAGAAGAATACAAAAAGAGTTGCAAGCTTCTTATAAGGAGGGCATATCTGAAGTAATCACACGAACGATCGGTCAACTGGATGAATATTTTGCCGGACGAAGAACTACATTCGATATTCCTTTGCTTCTTGTAGGTACTGATTTTCAGAAAACTGTTTGGAATGAACTGTTGAACATCCCTTATGGAAAAACAATCTCTTATGCAGGGTTGTCTCAACAGTTGGGGAATCCTAAAGCTATCCGTGCCATAGCTTCCGCCAACGGAGCGAACCCTATCTCGATACTTGTTCCTTGTCATCGTGTGATCGGCAGTGACCGTAAATTAGTAGGGTATGGCGGTGGGCTGCCTGCTAAGAAGATCTTGCTTGACCTGGAGTCTTCCGATAGGTTATTCTAACTGTTCAGGCTTATGAACGACTGACCGCATTATTAATGAAAGGCAGTCTAAAAAAACTGATTAGAAGAGTAACTTAAGTTCTTTGGCAATTCTGGAAGCTTCAATGGAGTTCTTTACCTGAAGCTTTTCCAATATATTTTGTCGGTGTCGGCTGACGGTATTTTTGCTTATAAACAGTTCCCGGGCGATCTCATGACTTGTTTTCCCCATATCGATCAACTGTAATATTGTTTTCTCCCTATCGGATAGCAATTTGCTGCAATCTTGCTTTTCCAGTTCTATGACCTGTCCGTTTGTCGAGTTGATCACTCTACAACTCATAGTAGGGTCGACCGACAAATTGTAAAGACACAGAGCCAGCCACATACTGTCGTTTGAGTGGGTAGCTACATAGAACATCCTGTGTAGGATAGGGATATATTTCCCGGAAGGATCACGCATACGGAGTTTACTCATAAGAAAGTAATCTGCACGTTTTTTGTGTGGAATCTGTTTCAGAAAATGGTAGAAACGAAGTTCCTGTACATACTTTTCCGCCAAGTCATCCGGATGGATATATTTAAAGACTTCTTTTTCCCAGATTGATTCAAGATTTTGATTGTCTCCTTTTCGGGCTATGCCCAATGTCTCAGCTGTTCCTCCATAATAGATATAGCTGATATTGGTATGCATATCACTTAGAACGGCGATTGAATTTTCTATTCGTGCATAGTTGTATGCGATTCGTTTATATTCATTCAGTTCTTCCGGCAGCTGTTCGTTTTTGCAGAAGGGTTGAGTCAGGAACTCTTTGTTCAGTTTGTCAACAATGTCCATATAGGGAAAAGAAATGGTTATTAATAAGCATTGTGTACTTAGATACAAGCTTTTACCTTTGCAAAGGTAATCATAAAACATAGTTATTTATGGAAAGTGAAAAAGAAAAAATGGGTACAGGCAGGCTTTACGATGCTAATTATGATACAGAATTGATAGCCGAACGTCAGGCTTGCAAAGAGTTGTGTTATACCTTAAATCATTTGCCTCCCTCGCAGATAGCTGAACGGGAGGCCATTATCCGTCGGCTGTTTTACAAGACGAAAGAACGTTTTCTGTTGGAACAGCCTTTTTATTGTGACTATGGCTATAACATTGAGATTGGTGAAAATTTCTATGCCAATATGAACTGTGTCATTCTGGATGAGGCTAAAGTAACGTTCGGTGATAATGTCTTTATCGCTCCATCCTGTGGCTTCTATACCGCGGGTCATCCTTTGGATGTGGAACAGAGAAATCGAGGGTTGGAATATGCCCGTCCCATTCGTGTCGGAAATAATGTGTGGATTGGGGCACAAGTGTGCGTATTACCGGGCGTGACGATTGGTGACAACACAGTGATAGGTGCGGGAAGTGTAGTAAATAGAGATATTCCTGCCAATGTGATTGCTGCGGGTAATCCTTGTCGCGTGATTCGGGAAATTACGGAAGAAGATAAAACAAAATATTTATTATAGAATAAACATAATCAAAAAGTAGAAATGAAAAAAGTATGTTTAAGCCTGCTTATGGGACTGATGGTACAAATGACCTTTGGGCAGACACTGGAAAAAATGCAATGGTTCAACGAACCGGAACAATGGGAGATAAAAAATAATGTATTGTCCATGTCCGTTACTCCGCAAAGTGATTACTGGCGTATTTCTCACTACGGTTTTACAGTAGATGACGCACCTTTCTATTATGCCACTTATGGCGGTGAATTTGAAGCGAAAGTCAAGGTTGTCGGAGAGTATAAAGAACGTTTCGATCAGGCCGGTCTGATGCTCCGTATCGATCATGAAAATTACATTAAAGCGGGTATTGAGTTTGTCGATGGGAAATTTAATTTAAGTACCGTTGTTACTCATAAAACGAGTGACTGGAGTGTGATAACGTTAGATAAAACGGTACCTTATATCTGGATAAAGGCTGTCAGGCGGCTGGATGCAGTAGAGATTTTCTATTCATTTGATGATAAAACTTACACGCTGATGCGTAATGCCTGGTTGCAGGATCATATTCCTGTGAAAGTTGGACTGATGGCGGCTTGTCCCGATGGTAGTGGATTCAATGCTAAGTTTGAATACTTCCAGGTGAAGCATCTGCCGGACCAGCGCAGAGTGGAATGGCTGAAGAAGAATATGAAGTAAGATCGGAATAAGATTCTTTTATATAATGAAAGGGCTACAATCTCAAGTATAGAGGCTTATTATAACCGATGATATCTGGAGGTTGTAGCCTTTTCATTGAAGATAATAAAAAAATGTGCAAAAGAATCTTATTTTGTCATTTCGCGAGGAGAGATACTCATTTGCTGTTTAAACACGCGTGAAAAATATTGTGGTGACTGAAATCCACATTGGAAACATACTTCTTTTATTGACATATTTGTATTTCGTAACAATTCAACGGCTTTATTGATTCGTGTCTGATTCAAATAGTCTAATGGAGATAGATTTAAATGTTGTGAGAACATACGTCTAAGTTGTCTTTCACTGATACCTATATGCTCGGCAACATTTTTAACATTGATGTTCGAATAGTAGTTCAGACGGATATATGCAATAGCTTTTCTTAAAGAATCATTTGTGCAGGTTGGTAGGTAGGCTTCATCCATATGGCGATAAATAAGAATTAGTAATTCGGCATAATACATCACTACCAGATACTGGTAATGCGGGCTTTTTACTTCTAGTTCGTTAATGATGCGTTGTATTGTACGTACGATGCGTATGTTATTTACTATTTTTATTAATCTGTTTTCCTCCGAAAACAAAAGAGCGGAAGTGTGGGAGAGGTCGTTTGCTTTGAGGCTGACATTCAGGTTGAAAAGAGAAAATATATCCGGTAAAAATTCCAGTTGCATTAGGGTTGCTCCTTCTGAACCTGCCTCAAATAGGTGGTTGACATTTGAAGTGATAATCATAGTTTCTCCTTCACGAAAAGTTACGCTTTCATTGTCTAGATGGAGAATACAACTTCCTTTCTTCACATAGTTAATTTCAATGCGTTGATGTTTATGAGGCCCATACGTCTCTGAAGGGTAGAATGATATAAAACGAAAAACATCTGCCAGACGTTTGCTTTTGAGATTCTCTGTAATATTCTCTAATAAACTCCAAATAGAACACTGTTGTGTAGAAATGTCTTTCATAGTTCTGTATCTGTACTATATATAAAAATGTAAGAGGTCGGCAAATTTATATAAAATCGAAGTGAAAAAATAGATATTGATACTTTTTTTGTGAATTTAATAACAACTATTCCTTTTTGTCCACTTATTGTTTCTTTCCTGTCCTAATAATACAAACCCGTGTTGTCAGTTTTTAGCGTTCTACATATTGTTACTATTTAACTTTGCAACAGCCTTTAAAAAAGTTATAACCTTTAAAAAAATGAAACAATGTTTAGAAAATTAAGATTAGTAAGTATGCTGTTGTTCCTTATGGGGCTTTTTGGTTCAGCAACTTATTCGGTTGCCCATCCGGGTGTAACCGATGTGAAAAGCACACAGCAGGCCGTTACTTGTACCGGCATAGTAAAAGATGTGACAGGAGAACCGGTTATCGGAGTATCTGTGGCTGTTAAGGGAACTTCCACTGGAACAATTACCGGTTTGGATGGCCGTTTCTCTTTTGCGAATGTGAAGAAAGGGGATATTATCCGGATTTCCTATGTAGGCTATGTCACTCAAGAGATAAAATGGGATGGTAAGCCTCTTAATATTATCATGCAAGAAGATAGCCGGGCTTTGGATGAAGTGGTGGTAGTGGGTTACGCTGTACAAAAAAAGGTGAACTTATCCGGATCCGTTGCTACTGTCTCCACCGAACAATTGGAAGACCGTCCGGTAACCAGTGTGGGGCAGGCGCTGCAAGGAACGGTAGCCAATTTGAACGTAACTATAGGTAGTGGCAAGGCAGATGATGCTCCTTCTTTTAATATTCGTGGTACTACTTCTTTGAATGGTGGCGAACCGTTGGTTGTAGTCGATGGTGTCATTTCAAGCAGTTGGGCATTAAATCACATGAACAGTAACGATATTGCCAGCATTTCGGTATTAAAAGATGCTTCTTCTTCAGCTATTTATGGTTCGCGTGCAGCATATGGTGTAATTTTGGTCACTACCAAGGTTGGTAAGTCGGATAAGTTGACCATTAATTACAATAATAACTTTTCTTTGCGGCAAAACACGAAGACACCGGAGGTTATCACCGATCCGTATCTTGTGGCTCAAACAAAAAACATCATGGGGCGTCCTTTGTATAATATGTTTAATGAAGAGCAGTTGGCGTATGCCAAGAAAGTATCGGAAGATCCATCGGTTTCGCCCTATTTCTTGAATCCGAATGGCACCTACAGCTATTTCGGGAATACGGACTGGGTGAACGAGGCTTACAAGAAGAACGGATTCTCGATGAACCATAACGTAGATATCTCAGGCAAGACGAATAGGGTAAATTACTTTTTCTCTGCTGGATATAACTTTACGGATGGCATGATTAAATACAATCCTGATAAATTTCACCGATATAACCTGCGTTCTAAACTGAACTTTAAGATTACCGACTTTTGGAGCATCTCTAACAATACGAGCTTCATTATAAAAGACTATGAACGACCTACGTCATTGGGCTCGAGCTATTTTTGGGAAATCAATCGTATCAGCCCTTTGGAGTTATTGACAAATCCCGATGGTTCGTGGACAAAAAAAGGAGCACAGGTTCTTGGAGTGATGCAGGAGGGCGGACGTGCATCTGAACAGGGCTCAAGTATAAAAACTCAGTTCGCGACGCATCTGGATATTATAAAGGATGTGTTGTTTGTGAATGGAAACTTCTCATATAACTTCGATAAAAACAGAAACAGATGGCACTACCTGCCGGTTGCTTATTATGAAGGGCCTGAGATGGCGCCTAAATATTTCAATGAAGTGACAAGTGCCAATACCCAATCAAATGAGACAACGCGTTTGACGTTTGATGCTTATGCCACGTTCTACAAAATATTTAATGAGAAGCATGCGATCACCGTAATTGCCGGATTCAACCAAGAGGAATATCGTTATGAAAATGCTCAGCTGGGACGTAAAGATTTGATCTCCACCTCTCTTCCCACTCCAGGATTGGCGACGGGCGATATGTCTGTCAGTGAATCGATTACTACTTGGGCTCTTCGGGGAGGATATGCGCGTTTCAATTATACGTTCGATGATAAGTATATCGCTGAATTCAACGGACGATATGATGGAACTTCACGTTTCCCTAAGGATTCTCGTTTTGTATTTAGTCCGTCGGGTTCGGTTGCATGGGTGGTTTCCAGAGAGAAATTCTTCAAACCTTTTGAAAGTATATTCAGTTTCTTTAAGTTACGCTATTCTTATGGTATTTTAGGAAACCAGGATGTAGATGCTTATGCATATATCGCTACGATGGGATCAGGTAAAATAGCTCAGATTCTTGATGGAGAACAACCCGTATACGTAAATGTGCCAGGATTGGTATCTGGAGGATTGACTTGGGAGAAAGTGTCTACTTCTAATGTTGCTGTGGACATGAACTTTCTTAATAACCGACTGACTTTCAGTGGGGATTATTATGTGCGACGCACGAAAGACATGTTAACCACAGGAGAACCTTTACCCAACGTATTGGGAACCTCTGTACCTAAAGAAAATGTTGCTGACTTAAAGACCGAAGGTTGGGAAATCACATTGGGGTGGAAAGACCGGTTTAAATTGGGTAGTAAACCGTTTGATTATCAATTTGGATTTAATCTGGCTGACAGCCGTGCTTATATCACTAAATTCAGAAACACGACCGGTACGTTAAGTAGTAATTACGAGGGCAAGGAAATTGGAGAAATATGGGGATATACTACCTTGGGTTTCTTCACTTCGCAAGAAGACATCGATAACCATGCTGAGCAGTCGAAACTGGCATCTTATGCGAGCTCGCGTCCGATAGCTCCGGGGGATTTGAAATTTGCGGATTTGGACGGTGATGGTGAAGTGTATAGAGGTGCCAACACGTTGGATGATCATGGCGACTTGAGAGTGATTGGTAACTCAAGATCGCGTTTCACTTACGGCTTTACCACGGGTGGAAATTGGAACGGATTTGATCTCAGCCTTTTCTTGCAAGGGGTAGGCAAGAAAGACTACAATCCATCGGGCGACCTGTATTTCTGGGGAGTCTATGCACAACCATGGACCAATATCACCAAAGGAAACTATTACGATCGTTGGACAGAAGAGAATCCTGATGGTTACTTTCCTCGCCTGAAAGGATATGTGGCCGAATCATCATCAAAGGAAGCTGGGCTGGCACAGACCCGCTATTTGCAGGATGCTTCTTATATACGTTTGAAAAACCTGACTTTCGGTTATACGTTGCCTGCGCAATTGATGAGTAAGGTCGGGATCAACCGTGTGAGAGTTTATTTCTCCGGTGATAACTTGCTTACGATTTCGGGTTTGTATAAACATTATAAGGTAGATCCGGAAGGGTTGGGTGGACAAAAATATCCGTTGCAGCGTTCTTACTCTTTAGGTCTTAATGTAACATTTTAAATAAGTAGAATAATATGAAATCAATAAAAAAACAATTATATACCACCGCTTTAGGCTTTGGCCTATTGAGCGTGTTGGGCGGTTGCAATGATTCCTTCATGGACCGTTTTCCAGAAACATCGATTACCGAGAAAGTATTTTTTCAGAATGTGGGAGACTTGGAGTCGTACACCAATGGCATGTATGGGTATCTGAGCGGTTCTTATTGGGACGCTGTCTCGGACAATATGCTTTACAAGGAGGAAAGCTCTACTTATGAATTACTGAATGGTTTGCGTTCACCGGAAACTTGGGGTACTTGGTCGTGGGGAGATATCCGTAAGGTTAACTTTATGCTCGCGCGTACCGGAAAGGTTAAGGGCGATAAAACTGAAATCAATCACTTTATAGGACTTGCCCGGATGTTCCGTGCCAAGCTGTATTATGATAAAGTAAAATCATATTCGGACGTGCCTTGGTACAGCACCGATTTGCAAACTACTGATACCGAAGAACTTTATAAGGCACAAGATCCCAGGAGTTTGGTTGTAGATTCGATTATGGCCGATTTGGACTTTGCCGTAAGAAATATGAAGGCAGGAACAAGTAAGACACGCATTTTTAGGAATGTGGCTTTGGCACTTCAGGCTCGAATTGCCTTGAACGAAGGTGTATTCAGGAAGTATCACCCTGAACTTGCCTTGAATGATGCGGACAGATTTCTGAATATTGCCATTTCAGCGGCAGAACAACTGATGGATGGTACATATAGCCTGTCGGAAGTGAAGAACGGCGGTTTGGAGGCTTACGAGTCTCTGTTTTGCAGTCTGAACTTAACGAGCAATCCGGAAATGATTCTGGTGAGTGATTATGATAAAGCATTGGGACGTTTGCATAATTCACAGCAGGTTTGTGATTTTTATCATGGTCTCTCCCGCGATTTAATGGAAGACTATTTGGTCATTGACGGGAATCGGACGAAGACTTTCCAGTCGGTGCCCGGATATGCGACAAAAACATATAAGGAAATCTTTGAAAATCGTGACCCGCGTTTGCGGCAGACCATCATGTGGCCCGGATATCAAAAGGCTAGCGAGAGTAATCCCCATCGTATAAATGTGGATGCGGGTGGCTATCCTCAGATTAAGTTCGACCCTCGTACGTATGATCAGATCGGATGGAATAAAAGTTATACAGACTTGCCCGTGTTTCGTTATGCCGAAATCTTGTTGATTTATGCAGAGGCGAAAGCGGAATTAGGTACGCTGACTCAGTCGGATGTAGATCGTTCCATTAACCTGATCCGCAAACGTGTCGGAATGCCGGAAGCTTCATTGGCGGATTGGCTTACGAATATTGATCCGGTACAGGAGGCACGTTACTCAAATGTGTCCTCTACTCAGAAAGGAGCAGTTCTGGAAGTGCGCCGTGAGCGTCGTATTGAATTGGCTTGCGAAGGTTTCCGCTATAACGACCTGATGCGTTGGAGCTGTGGTAAACTGATGGAGAAGGCACCCGAGGGATCCTATATCCCAGGAATGGGATTGTACGATCTGACAGGTGATGGGCAACCAGATATTGCTTTCGTCAGAAATAAGGCAGAGGCTGACAATATCCCGGAAGAGGACAGAAAAAAGGTCACTCTTTATACATTGGAAGGACATACCATCGAGCTGACCGAGGGAGATAAGGGATACATTCGTTTGAAATCTCAGGTAGGTAAATTTAAGTTCGAAGAGCCTAAATATTATTATTCTCCGATAGCGGTGGATGATATTACGTTGAATAAAAATCTGGTTCAAAATAAGTTCTGGGCACAATAAGAAAGCCTCTTGATATCCGATAACGATGAATCGTTGTCATTGATAAAGACTGTGTTTGATTGCGTTGATGGATAGATAAAGACTTGTGTATCGGTTTAAACGCCAGTAGGCAAGTCTTTCTTTTTGCCATTTTGATAATCAGTCGCCTTCAGAATCGTTTCTTTTGTCTCGGAATACTTGTTGTGGCAAAAAATGCCTCCTGCTTGATTACTTTAGTATCTTATTTCTTCTTATATTTTTTGTTTTCGATTGAAAAGAAATCAAAATGTGCTCTTAGGTGTTTTGTGGCGTCTTTTTGGCGGAAATAGCTGTTTTTCTGCTCTGTTGTCGAACACTGTTTCTTCTCACTAACCAGAGATAAAAAAGCTCTCGTAAACCATCATTCTGGAAATAACAGGAGAAAATTCGGAAAATACAAGGGCATATTTTGAAAACATAAGGATATATAGGGGAAATGCAACCGTCTTTAGGGGTAAATGCTTCCTTCTTTCCACAAAAAGCAAGGCTCTTCATCTCTCGGAGCTCGGTTTTTCTCTTCGAAAAGCTCCCGTTCCTGTCTTTTTATCTTCTGGCTCATCCGTTTTTAACAAGGAGGCTGTTACTGAAATGGAGCGTTTGATATCTTTTTGTCTTGAGGCTCCGGTAGTTGTCTTGCAAAATGTTGAGAGGCTGCTCTTCTTACGGAAGACAGCCTCTCTTTTTTCAAACTTTTCTTTTTACCTCTCTATGTGTGAATCAGGGATATGTGAGGTTGATTCGCGTTCTTTATCATTTCTTTATCGTACTGAAAGCGTATACATTTCCTCCAAAGTCGGTTGCTATCAATGTATTGCCCGATATGGCCACCGAACTGAATATGGGTGCTCCGGTGGTGTATTTCCAGATGATTTTTCCGGTTCTTTTGTCAATGCCGTATATGCCTCCGTCCGATGCGCCTACATATACGGTTTTTCCAGCCAATACCGGGCTGGTTTCTATGGTTCCCGAAGTCGGGCGGCTGTATGGTGCGGTGTAGATCAAGGCATCGCCTATCGGGCAATTCCATTTCTCTTCCAACGTTTCGTTATCCAGCGCCACAAGTCCTTTGTTTGCCGTGCCGAAGATAATTTCTTTGTCGGTGAGCAGTGGAGTGGAAGTTGCGTCCAGGTTATAAGGCAAGGGCTTTCGTACAATTGTTCTTCCCGTAGCGGCTTCTAAGATGAAGAACGATTTCTCGGATATTAGGTATAACAGCGACCCGTGCATGGCGGCAGATGCGCCTCTGTTCCGCAGTCCATGATTACTGACACTCCATAACATCTTGCCCGTTTTCGAGTCGTTGCCATAGAGTGCGCTCCATTGTACCGAACCTATCAGGATGCCGTTTCCTTGTGTCAGTGTCGAAGTGGTTCCTTCTCTTTGCGACCATCCTTCGTTCTTCCAGATTCTTCTTCCTGTCCGGGCTTCGAAAGCCGACAGGGCTTTTCCTGTACCCGCATATACCACTCCATCGCAGGCCACCAATCCGTCTATCAGTGCGGGCAATCCGTTTACGGGCAGTTTGCTTTCCCAGCATAGTTTTCCGCTTTCACAGTCCACTGCGTAGAGATTTCCCAGTACATCTTGTGCGAAAACAAGACCATTATCTATCGCGATGGTGTTTTTAACGGAACTTTTCACCGGATATTTCCATTTTATCTCACCGCTTTTTCCGTTCAGCGCATAGATGTGCGCTCTTTCTTTCAGATCTTCGTCTACCGAAGCGGTATATATATTACCATGATATATCAGCGGAGAAGTCATGTATATATTGGCTCCTATGTTTTTCACCCACGCCAATCCGGGTATGCTGTCCAGTGCGGCAGCGGCCTTGGCCGTGTGGGTGGCATTTCCCAACAGGTTGTCCCAGTTCTCGGTCAGTCTGATGTCGGCTTGTTGAGGCAGATAGACAAAGTTTTTTTCGGAACGGGCTGTCTCTCCGTTCTTGAATTCCGCTTCTACTTGTATGGTGAGTTCTTTGCCGGCATGCGTTTCCTTCAAAGGCAATGTTGCTGTCCAGCACCAGTCTGAGCTTTGGCTGAGGCGTTTGTCCCTTAATACAGGTTTATCCTGATCCAGGCAAGTGTAAGTGACCCGGCGCACCGGCGATGCCGATGAGTACACATTGACGGTCACTTCCGGTGAGGCTGTATGACCTGCAGGCGAAGCGATGCAGATGCTATTGTTCAGATACGAGTAGCGCAGTTCAGAACTGAAATCTCCTTTCCCGTCCACATGCATGATTCGGAAAGCGCTGGTCGAGTGATCAATGCCGCCTTTGTCCAGTGAGCTGGTGCACACCGTGTATACATTTCCCTGTTTCTTCATGTGGTTGATGTGCCAATGGCCATATACCCATGCTTTCAGGTTGTGTTTGTTCAGGTCGATACTTTCCGTTTCGCTACCTTTATATATAAACTCGTCGCCATACGTCAGGATGTCATGATTGAAAACAACAATCGGTGTCCCCGGTTTGATGTGTGCCAGATCATTTTTCAGCCATCTGCATACATCCAGGCGAGTATATCCCGGCTTGTGGTCTCCACCCGGCATCGGTGTGACGATGTAGTGCACATTGGCCACGTCAAACGAATAGTACACAGGGCCATAATTGTTTTCGAACACCTCTTCGCCATACTTCCCTTTCACCAGGTCGTGGTTACCGATGCAATAGAATACGGGAACGTTCATGTTTTCGGTGTTCATCAGCTTGATGTGCTTCTTCATGCCGTTCTCGTAACAGATATCTCCGGTATGTATAATGAACGCTGCGTTTTCATTGGCGGCATATTCCCGGATATTTTTCACCCAGGCTTCGTTGCCCTCGGTGTTGAATATTTCGGTATCCGAAACATGGACGTATTGATGCGATCCGTCTTTGCCAATACCCGGGTGATAAGTCAAAAGACCGAAATCGTACCCATTCGTCCGGGAGTCTATCTTATGATAGTGTTTGTTGAGTGTCTTGTATCCCGATGGGGTGGTGATAAAGATAAATCGTTGACGGGCGTGTCCGGGCAGTGTGTACGTTCCGTCTTTCGCGGTTTCCGTTACATTTAGTCCGTCAGACACTTTGATGCCTCCCAGTGTCTTCTCTCCACGGTCAAACTGCCCGTTGCTGTTCTTGTCAACAAACACGCGGCCGCTGTATGCGGCAGTTGCGCTTGTGGCAGCGGTCAGTAACAATAAGAATAAAATGTTTTTCTTCATGAATCATTATATATTTAGAATAAATCGATTTCAGCGATGGCCACCATCTCTTCGCCGGCAGCGATCTCGGTTGTCTCAAAGCGTACGTAGCGTGCCTTCACAACTTGTTTGAAGTAATGAAACCGCTTGCTGGGGTCATTGATTAAATTGCCGAACACGAATGTCTCCGCTTTTTCCCATTTCCTGCCATCATTACTGATCAGGATATCGCCTTTTGCCATCATGCCTTTCGCGTGTTCTTGCTGTGGAGTATAAGCGAAGCCACTCAAGAATTCTTTTTTTCCCAAATCAATGGTGAGGGTGAGAGGGGCACCCTCTTCACTTGTCCAATAGGTGCGCGAGTCAGCGTCAAAGGCTTTGTACATCTCCTTTTTGCCTGTTCCGCCGTTGCTGTCTAAAGGCTTCCACCCTTGCTTTATCAATCCGAACAGTTCGCTATGTACAGCCCCTTTCTGACGGTTGAGCACGGCTACAGCCTTCAGCTCCCCCTTTTCCATTTTGAAAGGATCGGTGTAGAGTGAAGAGTTCGCATCGGGTTCTGTTCCGTCGGTTGTATAATAGATCTTAAATCCTGCATTCAGATTTCCAGCGATGTCTTCGCCATGTGCTTTCCAGTTGAATTCCTGTTGCAATGGCTCGATGGTCATCATGCCATTCAAGGCTCTTTTAAAACTCGGTTGAGGGGGGCGGGATTGGTAATGATGTGCCGAGATGTTACTGATGGCGGGAGTGAGACGCACTTCGTTGATGCGAATCCTGATTTTATCAGTAGTCACTTCCGGGAATCGCAGAATACGCTTGTAGCCGATGTTGGTGGCGTGGGCAATCTTTTTCCATGCTCCGTCTATCCATGCCTCTACCGTATGTTTTTCCACTCTTTCCCCATTCGTGCGGATAGCCTCTTGGATGAGTATACGGTTGAATGTAATGGGGGCATTCATGGAAATCACAATATCGTCAGCTGATTTTATGTAAGTTTCGGCATCTCCGTCCAGCACCTCTTTGGGACCATTGGCATTTTTCAGTAAGTCTGTGCTGTACGTTTCCCTGATCCTTTTTCCGGTTTCCTTCAATACCTTGACATCGGCGGGAGAGAAGCGTCCCTCACGGTTGGGAGGAATATTCAGCAAAAAGATTGAATTACCCCCCACGGCACGTTCGTAAATATCGAATACATCATCCGTACTTCTCACTTTCTGTCGCGTATCATCTCTATAGAACCAGCCTTCGCGAATGGAAGTGTTGGTTTCCGCCTGCTGATAATGCAGGAACTTACCTTTGTATAATTGTTCCCGGCTTCCTAAGTCTTGGGCTTCCATGTCTGGAAAATGGGACGCTGTATCCGGATTCTGCATATATGGGATAACATTCCATTCGGTTGATCGGGTACCTCCGGCTTCATTTCCACACCATCGGATGTCTTCTCGTCCGAAAATAACCGCTTGGGGTGCCAATGTTTTGATGAGCTTCTTCCAGGCAGGATAATTGTAGGTCTGGCCTCCTTTCCGTTTGGGATGCGCTCCGTCGAACCATACTTCATGGATGGGACCGTATTCCGTCAGGAGTTCGAACAGCTGATTGAGGAAATATTCATTGTAATCATCCACCTCAAACTTGAATTGGGTTTTGTTCTTAAAAGGTCTTCCCGCAACTTCGCGCGGAATGGTTCTCAGCGTATATTTGCTCAGGTTGCCATACAGCCCTTTCGGGTTTTCTATCTGATACAAGTCTGCCGGAGAGAGATAAACGCCCAATTTCAGATCGTATTTACGGCACGATGCAGACAGCTCTTTCAATACATCCCCTTTCCCGTTCCGGAATGTGGAGGACATGATGCCGTGTTTGGTATATCGGCTTTGCCAAAGAACGAATCCATCATGATGTTTCACCGTCAGGATCACCATTTTTATGCCGGCTGCTTTCATGGCTTCGCACCATTGGTCGGTATCTAGTTTCTTAAGGTTAAATATCTTCGGATCTTCCATACCGCTTCCCCACTCCATGCGGGTGAATGTGTTTGGTCCGAAATGGATGAAGGCGATAAATTCATTTTGCAATGCCTTTAATTGATTGGGGGTAGGCACTGTGTGGGCCGCCTTGTTGATGATGGTTTCTTTGCTGTCGCCGGGAGTAATCTTAATGGTATTCGCAAAATGTATGTTCTCATTTTGTGCCTGGATGCCTGCTATAGTCATAAAGCCAACCATGGATAATAATAACTTCTTCATAGGGTATTTGTTATTTAAAGATTGATTTAGGCACTTCTCCTATCCAGGAAAGTGGCTGATCCACCTTAAATAAGCGCAATATAACCGATGCGGTGTTCACTGTATTGTTAGGTTCTTCCATTTTGAAGTCTTTCTTTATGCTGGGGCCTGTAATGCCCCATGGTACGATCATTTCATTCATACTCATTCCTCCATGGCCATAGTTAATGCCTCCGTGATCACTTAAGAACATGAAATGTGTGCTTTCATACAATTCCTCCTTTTTCATCTTTTCGATGAATTTGCCTATCTCGACATCTGCTTCTTCGATGGATTTGATATACTCCGGGGACATCCATTTATGATTGTGTCCCGCATGGTCTGTATGTACGGAATACAGAAATACAAGGGTGGGCTGTTTCCGATTTTCTACGATGAACTCGAAAGCCTTGTCGTAATTGGGAAGGTAAGCATCGTTCTCCAGATAGCTGACTTCATCAAAATAGGCTTTGTTATGGGGGTGAAACAGGTTAATCCAATTGTAGTAAAAAGCGGTTTTCATTCCGTTAACCTTATCTTTCAGTACTTTGAATACTGACGGATAATAACCATCGGCATCTGTTTCGACAGACGGGAACTTCTTTTTATTGATTTCCCAGCCATTGTCTACGATTCCATGTTGTTCCGGTCCGCTGCCAGTCAAATGACTTGTCCAGTTGGGTAAGGTTACTGAAGGCATCACTACTCTGGTTTGAATAGAGAGCACACCTTCTTTTAGCAGTGCGTCCAGATTCGGAGTGTTTGCTTTTTGAAAGCCCTCTACAGATATCCCATCTAGGGCAATCAATACCACTCTTTTGGCTTTGGGAGCGGAGAATCCTGTGAGTGAGCAAAAGCATGCAAGTACTAATAAGAATATTTTCATGACAGTCGTTTTAAAAAAGTTATCTTTGGGGTTGGTTGAATCTTTGCTGATCTGATGAAGCATGTTTCATTTAATCATTGTCCTGAGTTTCTCTTTTGGTGATAAAAGCGGAAGGAGGTACAACTTTAGAATTTTATGTCTGCGTCTTCTATAACTGATACTAAAGGGAAAATGCCAATTGAGTCTTTCATATTTAGGTCTTTTGGTGTAGGAGGAATGAAATCAGCTTTTGTCCCTTTTACTTTTGCGCCCTCACTATTCAAACTTACAATAGCATATAAAGGTTGGGTGTAAGTCATTGAATATTGTAAGATTCCGTATTTTTTATTTATTTCTTCCGGATAACGTTTCTCTGTCTGTGTTGGTTCGCCTATCCATACATATGATGCACTATTTATCTGCATGTAAGTGATTCCGTTTATTTCTTCGGTATAGTTGCTATGATTATGTCCACTGAATGCTAATACTACTTTCTTAAAGCCTGCACGTTTATTTTCGTCTTCCAAAATCTGGCGTACAGCTTCTTTATTGTTCATCGCTTTTTCGATGCTTTGATGAGAGAATAAGATACATTTCTTGTCTGTGGCTTTCAAATTCTTTTTTAACCACTCCAATTGTTCCGGATCTACAAATGCGCGTTTTTGGGTATCGACATAATAGTTGGCTTTAGAATAATGAGTATATTTCTTACCGTCATAGAGATTATTTCCGTCCAGGACGATGAAATGGAAATCTCCTTTGTCGAATGAATAGTACCGTCCCGGCATATTTCTGCCTTTTACGTATTCTTCAGGAGTATACTGATCCATGTCATGATTCCCTATCACATGGTATTTGTCACCGATAAAGCCGTTCCAAGCATTTAAATAAGGTATTGAAGCACTATCCAAACGGATGAAATCACCTAATTCAATAATAAAATCCACATTGTTTTCTTTTGCCGCTTTGATAAAAGTTTCTATTCGTTCTTTTCCGTCGGGTACATCTTGCGCATGGAAGTCTGACGCAATGGCAAAAGTAAGAGTCTTTTCTTCTTGGTGTTTACAAGCAGTGAAGTTGAGTGTTAACAAAACAATTAGAATGTACTTTGTAATAGTACGGATTTGTAGTTTCATATTTTTGATAGTTTTAATGGATTGGATAACAATAATTGTTGCAAAGTTAACTTGTTTGTTACTGTTTATGGCGATGGTTTATTTGGAAAAGATATACAAAACGGTCTATATATATTGAAAAAGTATATAATTGGGTATATGCTATTGTGCTGGTTGTATAATAATGGTTGTCCGAAAGCTCTGTATTACATATCATTGTTGCATGATACAAAAAGAGTAAAGCACGCATTCAAATGGGCTTTACTCTTTACTTGTCAGTAGTGGTGAAATATTTGTTGGTTATTCTGAGCCGGAAACCATAGTGCAGCAAGTGTTATTTATAAATCAAACGACTTATAAACAGGTAGCCTCCGAATATTTGCAGAGCCATTCCCGGCAGACCGATACGGAAATCCTGTACGGCACTGAAAAAATCGTTGACCAGGATCCATTCGCCTAAAGTGCCGACCACCTGATAGGATAACACGACCAGGAGGAGGATAGGGATGGAAATGCGTTTGTAGCGGTGGGCTGCATAACCGGCAGCTATCGCTAGAAGTGTCGATTTTAAGAGTATGGCGGGTAAGATCACCGGTTGGGGCATGCCGAACAATAATGAGTTTAAAACAGGCGATAGAAGTGCTGTCAGTAACCCTACTTTCCATCCGTATTTATAAGCTCCGATCAGAGTAAAAAAATAGATGGGTAACCAAGTGATACCACCTTGCGGAATGAGATGGAAAAGTTGGGGGAGTGCCATATTGCCCACTACGAATAGCAGTGTTGCCAGATATGTTTTCGTATCATTGTAATTCAATGAATAAAGCTTGATAGATGTTGTTTCCATAATTATGATGTAATAATTAAAAGTTAATATTAATTCCTCCCATACATGTAGCCTTCGGCATGGGGTAACCTGCGTTTATTTCATAACGTTGTGCCAGCAGATTCTCCCCTTTTACAAACAGGTCGGCAATAGAGCAAATGCGATAACTGCCGCGAAGATTCCACAGGAGGAAGTTTTCTTTCTTTTCCTGAGGATCGACTGTCGTATAGAGTCCTGTCACATATTGTATTCCGGTGGAGAAACTCCATTTCTTCTGTGTGAAATCGATACCTGTATATAGTTTATGTTCGGGTGCGGCTATCAGGGGATGCTCCATATGAAGCCAACTGTAGTTAGCTGTCAGTCTCCACATGGGGTGAATGTGATATGCTATGTCGGCTTCTGCTCCCCAATTCTCGACTTTGCCTGTGTTTACGTTCAGTGGGCGTCCGTCTGTGCGAATGGTCTGAATCATATTGTCCCCGTTGATGTAAAAAAGGTTGACTCCGTAATAAAAAGTACCTTTGAGTAAGCGTTGTGAATAAGATAGTTCGTAATTCCACAGCCGTTCCGGCAACAAGTCGGGATTGGCCGGTCGGAACATATACAGTTCACGAATCGTTGGGTTACGGAATCCTTTACTGGCCATTGCTTTCAGGCTTGCGTCTTGTGGCAATTGTACCGACAAACCGACTTGTGGTATCCATTCCGTTCCGGTGACGGTGTGGTGATCTATACGGAGCCCTGCATCCATTGTCAGGTAACTGCCGATTGCCTGGCGGAAATCGAGATATCCGGCAATCTCATTTTCCGATTTATCCGAGATACCTTCTTTATGTTTGTCCGCAATGAAACGGTTCCAGGCTTCACCGCCGAATTGCATATAGTCTATTCCTGCAGTCAGTCGGTTGCCGGAAAATAAAGAGGCACTCTGATACCAGGAGATTCCCATCATCCGGTCCTTGGAATTGAAGCGGTAGTCTAGCGGTTCTTCTCCCGTACCATATCCGTCATTAATGTGATGTTTGCCCCAATTATAGAAAAACTTGAGTGCCCCCGATGTACGTTCGTATCTGTTTTCCAGAGCAAAAGAAGTCATGCCGCGTGTAATGCGCGAGTCATTATCAAAAACCGGTGTACTGACAGTTCCCGGATTGGAAGCATTGAAATGTGTCAGGTTCAGATCGGCCGATACGTTCCAGCTGTGATCCAATTCATAACCCAACCTCGTATATCCCCCATATTGCTCAAATTCCATATCGGGACGATGACCGTTTGTCCGGTTATAAGATCCGGTGATAATGCTGTTGAAACGTCCTTTTTTTACTTGGTTGGTAGCTTCGGTCATCCATGTGTCATACGAACCATATCCCAGTCGGACTCCGGTTCTCACTCCGTCTTCCCGTTGCCGGCGGGTTACGATGTTGATTACTCCACCCATGGCATTCGAGCCATAAAGTACGGATGCGGGGCCGCGCACAACTTCCACTTTCTCGGCCAGCATCGATTGGTAAGCATCAGCAATGGGATGTCCCATCAATCCCATGTATTGGGGATGCCCGTCAATCAATACCAATAATCCTGTAGTGGGGCTGCCACCTATACCACGCAGGCTGATACCTCCTGCCGCACCGTTTGACACTCCATATCCCATCACGCCACGACTGGTGGTGAACAATCCGGGAACCTGTTCTGTCAATGTGGGGAGCAGGGAAGGTTCGGAGCGTTGCCCGATGGTTTCACGGTTCACCACGGAGATTGTCATTGGCAGGTGACGGATATCGGTTTCATTCCTCGTGCCGGTCACTACCACGCCGTCTATTTCATAATTATGCCCTGCTTGTGTCGTATCTTTCCGGACTTGTGCCTGTAAAGATGAACTGAGAAAAGCGCATACCAATAGAATGCCGAGCAGGTTTTTCTTCATTCTGATCTTAGAAAGAAAGTTTTCGATGATCCGGAATATTTCCTGTATGGATTCTATTCCATAGCAAGCTGTTTCCAACGGACACCATCCGCTTTTATCCCGGTTTTCGATGAAAGGCACCAGCCGTACATAACTTACCTCTATATTGGCATTGTGCAGGAGTGCAAGTGCAGGTTGGCTGATAACATCCGCGTATACCTGCCGGATTCCTCCCAATACCATTAGACCTGCTGCTGCTTTTCCAATTACCTTGTCGGCGATGCCGGCTCCTTTCATAAAGGAGGGGTCTTGCCGAAATAAGTCATATAAATCGGCAACGCCCCGTTGGGTGAAGGTTCGTATCTCTGTTCCGTTTCCGATGACACAGGAATATCCTCCGGAGTGTAGAAGATCAATTATCTTTTCCATCATAGTGTCCCCTGCTTGAGCTGTTCTACAAAACGATCGATGCGATGCAGTTCTTCCGGTATGTGGATGGATTGCGGACAATGCGGGGTACATTGGTTGCATCCGATGCAATGACTGGCTTGTCGCAATTTAGGTACACTGCGGTCGTAGCCTACAAGGAAAGCGCGTCGTGCTTCTTTGTAGTTTTCACTTGACTGGCTTTGCGGAATATTCCCTTCGTTGACACACTTGTTGTAATGTACGAGAATGGCAGGAATATCGATGCCGTATGGACAGGGCATGCAATATTTACAGTCATTACAGGGGATGGTAGGGTATTGCATCATCAGTTGCGCGGTTTCTTCCAGATACTCTTTGTCGTCATCGGTCAGCGGAACCAGTGGTGAATAAGTGCGGATGTTATCCTGTAAGTGCTCCATATAAGTCATACCGCTCAATACGGTCAGTACCAATTCCGGTGAACCGGCGAAGCGGAATGCCCACGATGCCACACTGTCTTCGGGACGTCGTTGTTTTAGCCGTCCCACGATGTGCTCCGGTACATTCGATAACCGTCCGCCCAATAGCGGTTCCATGATCACAGCGGCAATATTCCGTTTGGCCAGTTCGCCGTACAGGTATTCCGCATTTACATTGTTTCCGGTTGCGTGGCGCCAGTCCACATAGTTGAGCTGAATCTGTACAAAATCCCATTTCACCGTATCGTGCATGGCAAGTACCTGGTCGAAAACCTCAACGTCACCATGGAATGACCAGCCGAGATGACGTATGCGTCCGGCCTCTCGTTCCTTGAGAAGAAAGTCCAGCATACCGTTATCGATATAACGCTCATTGAATACCTTCATCCCGCCTCCGCCAATGGCGTGCAGCAGATAGTAATCAAAATACTCCACTTGCATATCCTTGAATGATTGATGATACATCGCAAGTGAGTTTTCGCGTGAGAAGTTAGAGAAATTCGATAGCTTGGTGGCTATATAAAGTTTCTCGCGCGGATGCCTCTTGAGAGCGATACCGGTTGCTTTTTCCGACCAGCCCTGTACGTATACGGGTGATGTATCGAAATAATTCACTCCATGAGCAATGGCATAGTCTACCAATTCGTTGACAGCTTCCTGATTGATAAGGTCTCCTTTTCCTTCCGGTGAAGGAACGGTAGGCCAACGCATACAGCCATATCCCAGGAGGGATACTTTATCTTTGATTCCGCCTACTGAGCGGTAAGTCATCTGGTCTGTCGGAACAGGAGAGGAGGCATTCCGTCCCTGGCTGCTTTTAGTTCCGGAGCCGCAGCCATAAAGAGCTGCTGTCGTTGTAGCGGCACTGATGCCCACAATTTTCAGGAATCCTCTTCGGTCTATATGATTATTCTGTTTTTCCATATGTCTTTATTTTTGAGATGTGTTATATGATACGATGCCTTTCGTGCCCCTCGACGTAGATGGCACTGAACGGACGTGCCGGACAAAGATTCTCGCATGCTCCACAGCCGATGCAACGCTCGGTGTTGATCGCCGGAATTTGGGGAGAAGTCTCTTTTTCCGGTTCGGCGACAATCATCTGAATAGCTCCTGTCGGACAATGACGGGCACAGTTGTCACATTTCACTCCATCGGTCAGCGACACGCAGTTTGCTTTGATCCAGACAGCATGTCCGATTTGAGTGGAAGATTTGTCGGCTGCTGTAATGGGGTGTATGGCTCCTGTCGGACATACCTGTGAACAGTCATTACATTCCGGACGGCAGTATCCGCGTTCATATGATATTTCAGGTTGCATCAGATTCATCAGGTTAGTGGAAGGACGCAATACTTGGTTGGAACAAGCTGATACGCACAATTGGCAAGCTGTGCAATGTGCTGCCATGTTTCGTGCACTCAACGAACCGGGAGGTGTAATGGGAGTCTGGCGGTTCGGGATCTTTTTATCTTCTATGGCCGCCAGTCCTCCGTCTACTTTTTTCTCTTGTGCTTTTAGGGCTGATGCCGTAGCGGCCATTGCCGTTACGGTAAGGAAATTGCGACGTGCTTCATTGACTTCCTTGGATGAGGCTGCATGAGCATTTTCTTCTGCTTTTGCTGGCCGGGCCTTGGTTGTCCGCAATTGGTAACTGAGCGCTTTCTGCTTGCATTTACCAAGACAATCCATGCAAACCACGCATCGGCTGTAATCGATCGTATGTTCTTTAGCATTGATGCAGGCCGCTTTACAATGGCGTGCACAAAGTCCGCATTTATTGCATTTTTCCGTATCTATTGTGATGCGGAACAAGGAGTAACGTGAAAGAAATCCCAGTACCGTCCCTACCGGGCAGATTGTATTGCAGTAAGTGCGTCCGTTCCGCCATGCCAATAATATCAGGATGACAAAAGTAGCTGCGGCTACAATGAAAGTAGGCAGACTTTTTATCCAGATGTCTACTTCATAAAATGCATAGCTGCCGGCCCGTTCGGCTAAATGGGCGAACAGGTTGTTTCCCCACAGCCAAATGGGTTGGAACAGGTTGTTTGCGATACGCCCGTAAGCACTGTAGGGAGCAAATAGGGTTGCGATGAAACTTACTCCTGCCACCAGGGTGATGATGAATATTGCCAATGCCCCGTAGCGTAGGAGGGAGAGAGCGGGAGAATAGGAGTAGGGTAACTTTTTCCGCTTTTTGCCAATCCAGGCTGCTACATCTTGAAATACCCCCAACGGACAAATCACCGAGCAATAGATTCGGCCGAATACTCCTGTCAGGATGATTAAAAGGACTACTACCCCTACGTTCAATGCCAGTACTGCAGGGAGGAACTGGATCTTTGCCAGCCAGCCGAACCAACCGTGAAGGGTTCCGGTAAAGTCAAGGAATAGCAAGGTGATCAGTGTCAGGCAGATGATGCCACATGTTAATCTGATTTTTCGTAACATTGCGTTTGTTTTTATTGAGTTTGTTATTTATCGTTTACAAGCCATGTTTTAAATTCCGATGCTTTGTTTTTGCTGACATAAATACGTTCCGGTACTTCTGTATCGAGCGTGATAAGTAGACGGTTGTCGAACCAGATGGTTATATCCGTTACGCTATCCCTCGCTACGATAAATTGCTTATTGGCCCGGATGAAGTCTTCCGGGTTCAGTGAGGAAGCAATTTGTTCCAAAGTCTTGGAGTATGAATAACGATTGCCGTCTTTTAAGCATACATACGTATTTTTGCCGGTTGCGTAAAAATAAGAAATATTTTTTATATTTACCGGTAACAGTTTGTCTTTGTGTGCAATCAGTAACTTGTCTTTGTATCTGGGTGCAGGTTTCAATAGAGTCAGTTGTGACAAATATTGTAATAAGTCCTGCCGGGTCAGCTTACTGTATTTCTCCAATGCGTGTTCTACATCTTCCACTTTGACCGGCTTTAATAAATAATCTATGCTGTTCACCTTAAAAGCTTCGATGGCATATCGGTCATAAGCGGTTGTGAATATGATGGGAGTCTCCAGTTCTATTCTGTCGAAAATAGCAAAAGCCGATCCGTCCGATAAATGAATATCCATGAATATCAGATCCGGAGCCGGATTAGATTGTAACCACCCGACGGTTTGTGTGACACTTTCCGTATTTGCCATGATCCGGATGTCGGGAGTTATCTCTGTGAGAATATCCGTTAAATTTTCATAGGCAGCAGTTTCGTCTTCTACAATCAATACTTTCATAACAGCCACTATATTAGAGGTAAATATACCCGGAACACTTTTTCATCAGTTTCTATCCGGATTTGTTTATTCATTAATAAGTTGAAGCGGTTTTCAAGGTTGCTTAATCCCGTTCCGTTGGTGTCGGGAGGTGACAGTTTGGGGTAAATGGGATTGGATACCACCAGTTCGTATTGTTCGTTCAGCCGGATGGAGATATCCATTTTGTGTTCACTGTCTATCCTGTTGTGTACCGTGACGTTGTCTACCAATGGTAGGAGTGAGAGTACAGGCAGTGTCAGTACATCCTTCTGTGCTTCATCCACGTCGATAGTAAAACTCAGTTTATTGGCAAAGCGTACCTCCATTACGTATCGGAAGGACTGGATGAACTCCAGTTCTTCTCTCAGTGTAACCACTCCTTTGCGGTCGCTCTGCAAGATATACCGGAAAATATCGGATAGCTGGTTGACATACGTCAGCGTGTTTTCATCGTTCTTCTTTCGGATCAGTGAAGATATTCCGTTCAGTGAGTTGAAGAAGAAGTGCGGGTTTACTTGGTTGGCCAGTGCATCACAACGGCTTTGCAAATTTTCAAAACGGAGACGTTCTATTTCCTGTTCTTTTTCTCTTTGCCGGGTATAAAGCATGGAGATGTATCCTACCAAAGTGCATAAAAAGCAGAGCGTGAAGAACTGGGAGATTAAAGTGCTTCCCAGAAAATCCGTATGGAAACCATGCGAAGAGATGGTGTACGAAACGGATGCGAAGAACAGATAGCCGGTCAGTGCAAACAGGAAGTTGTGAGTCAGGCGTTTCCTGAACAGCGCTGTCGGGATCTGCCGCAGATTGTAGTTTATCAGGAAACCGATCATCCCCCAAAAGAAGAGGAAACGGTATATGAAGTAAGAAAAGAAACCAAGGTATTCCGATGGTTCCAAAGAGTTTAGCTCCCACGGGGTGCAGGCTATATTGGGATATATGATGAAAACCGCACTGATCAGGCTGACCAGCGGAAGGTTTCGGGATATATATTTATCAAAGGAATCCATGATGCTCTTCTTTCTCACTGCAAAGAAAAGCAAAATAATGATTCCTTATTTTGTAATGTCATGTCAAAACGAAAAAAGAAGCATAAAAGCGAAACTTTTTCATTTTTTCAGCATAAATACGATATAGTCTCTACATAAAATAAGAATGCAGAATGACAAGACGAGAGAAGCGATCAGCATAAATTCTTTCATAATGTTTGTTGGTTTTATAGGTTCTTTCCTATAAAGACAACATCCGATGAGAAACTCCCTACGCTCCAAGGCTTTTTATTTAGATCTGTTTATGTTCTGCCATGTATTTCCAAAGTGGGGCTGCATGCAGTGACTGCATGATCTGTCCGTTTTCCAGTAGTTCTTTTACCTCTTCAAGGCTGAGCAGATGTACTGTAAGCGCCTCCGTGTCTTCCAGGTGTTGTGTGTCGATTTGCTCCACATCAGTAGCCAGAAAGCAGTGTGTCAGATTGGTATGAGTACTCGGATTGGCCGAAATTACCATATACTCTTTCCAGTTGCCTTTGCCGTATCCGGTCTCTTCAAGTAGCTCCCGTTGCGCCGAAACAAGTGGTGAAGCGTCTTCTTTCTCACATACGCCGGCACAGAGTTCGTATAGCTGTTTACCTATTCCCGGACGGAATTGGCGGACGAATACAAACTTTCCTTCTTTGGTGATGGCGATGGTGTTCACCCAGTCGGGATACTCAAGGATGTAATACTCCGGAATATGATTGCCGTTGGGCAAAAGCATGTCGTCACAACGTACGGTTAGCCATGGGCGCCGAAATAGATATTTACTGCTGACTACCTGCCAGACTTCGTCTTTTTTTTCCATTACTTAGTTGATAGTGGTTTCGGACAAAGGTAATGAGAATTCTTGCAAAGACCAATGATCGTTCATACTATTTTCTTTTACTTTTCCGGCTAGGGAAGATTCTTAAATATAGGGTCACTATTTGAGTAGTATAGGGTTATGTTTATTGAGAATCGTTGTGTATCTTTGGGGGCGAATAAACAAATAGAAAAATGAAAAACGCAATTGTTTCCTTACTCCTGCTTTTGATGGTCACCCAGTATGTGACGGCACAGAAAAAAGTGATTAAGATAGCCTGTATCGGCAATAGTATAACGTATGGTGTAGGTACGCGCAATCCTGCGAAAGACAGTTATCCCGCTGTGCTGGGGCAGATGCTGGGCGACGGTTATGAAGTCCGGAACTTTGGAGTCAGTGCCCGTACCATGTTGATGAAGGGTGACCATCCTTATATGAAGGAGGAACGCTATCGGCAGGCATTGGCTTATAATCCCGATATTGTGACCATCAAGCTTGGAACCAATGATACGAAACCGCAGAACTGGCGGTACAAATCGGATTTTAAGAAGGATATGGAAACGATGATACGGACGATTCGCGCTTTACCCTCAAAACCTGAAATCTACCTGTGTTACCCTATTCCCGCCTATGCTGTACAGTGGGGGATTAATGACAGTACGATTGTACACGGCGTGATGCCTGCTATCGATCAGCTGGCTGCTAAATATCGATTGAAAGTAATCGATCTGCATACTCCGCTGACAGGTATGAAAGAGTGCTTTGCCGATCATGTGCATCCCAATGAAAAAGCTGCAGCCCGCATTGCCCGGGTCATTTATCGGCAACTGACGGGTAAAGAAGCACCTGAACACGTCTCCCAGCCTTTCCCCGGCCATAAAAGCAAGTGGCAGGGATTCGATCAATATACTTTTACCTATCAGGATCGTCAGGCGATTGTTGTCTGCCCCGAACGGGCGGCGACAGGTAATCCCTGGATTTGGCGTCCTGCTTTTTTCGGTGCTTTTGCTTCGGTAGATGAGGCTTTGCTGAAGCGGGGTTTTCATGTGGTTTATTATGACTTGACCCACCTTTACGGAAGTCCGCGTGCCCGAAAGTCAGGTACCGATTTCTATTGGAATATGGTACAGATGTACGGTCTCTCTCCCCGTGTGACACTCGAAGGCTTTAGTCGGGGAGGATTGTTTGCTTATAATTGGGCAGCCGATCATCCGGATAAAGTGGCTTGTATCTATGTCGATGCCCCGGTTTGCGATGTGTTCAGCTGGCCGGGACGTTCGTCCGGAAATGCCGGATTATGGAAAGGAATGTTGGACGAATGGGGATTGACAGAAGCCCGGATGAATACATTTCCCGGTAATCCGATCGACCGGTTGAAACCTCTGGCGGATGCCCGTATTCCGGTGATTTGTGTATGTGGCGATAGTGACAGGGTAGTGCCGTTTTCCGAAAACTCGGCAGTGGTTCGTCAACGTTATACAGCAATGGGAGCTCCGTTCGAACTTATTCTGAAACCCGGGGTGGATCATCATCCCCACAGTCTGGAGAATCCCACTCCGGTAGTCGATTTTATTGTTCGCCATCAGGCAGGCTATGAAGCCGGACAATGTTATACGCTGAGAGGCAATTATCAGAATTCATATTGGAAGTTTGAGAAAGAACGGGTGGGTACGGTTGCTTTCCTGGGAGGCTCCATCACCGAAATGAAGGGATGGCGGGATATGATTTGCGAAGACTTGAAACAGCGTTTTCCTTATACAAAGTTCACTTTTGTTGCAGCCGGAATTCCTTCGACCGGCAGTACTCCCGGGGCATTCCGCCTGACGGATGATGTGTTGTCCAAAGGCAAAGTCGATCTGCTTTTTGTAGAGGCTGCGGTGAACGATGACACCAATGGATTTAGTGCCATTGAGCAGGTAAGAGGTATGGAAGGTATTGTCCGGCATGCCTTGGTCTCCAATCCGTCAATGGATATCATGATGTTACATTTCATTTACGATCCTTTTATTCCGAAGTTGGATAAAGGGCAGATGCCTGATGTAATTCTGAACCATGAGCGGGTGGCCAATCATTACCTGCTTCCTTCTGTTAATCTTGCTTCTGAGATTGCTGCCCGGATGCGGAGTGGTGAATTCACATGGGAACAGTTTGGCGGCACACATCCCAACCCTTTGGGACATGCCTATTATGCAGCTACCATAAACAAGGTACTCGATGAAATGTATGCCCCTTGCGCTACTGCCAAAGATGCTGCCAAGCCTCATGCTCTTCCTGCCGTGCCACTGGATGCATATAGTTATACAAATGGCAGATTGGTCGATATCCGGCAAGCCCATATAGGTAAAGGTTGGCAGTTGGTTGCTCCATGGACTCCCCGGCTTGCTGCCGAAACGCGTCCGGGCTTTGTCGACGTACCTATGCTTGAGACCAATCGTCCCGGAGCGAAGTTAACACTTGACTTTGAAGGGACTGCTGTCGGTATCTTTTGTGTGAGTGGTCCGGCTGCCGGGATACTGGAATATAGTGTCGATGGTGCCCCATTCAAAAAGTTGGATACGTTTACAGCCTGGAGTGGCGGACTGTATATCCCTTGGGTGTATATGTTCGATACGGAGTTACCGATGGGAAAACATCGTCTGACTCTTCGGATGTCGAAAGACCATCATCCGCAGAGTAAGGGTACGTCCTGCCAGATCAGGCAGTTTGTGGTAAATGATTCTTGTGAATAGAGGACTTCATGTCTCGTTTAAAAGGTTTTGTTTCTTCTTCAAATTTGGTGGTCAATTCTTTATTTCTTTATTTTCAAGTTGATAATTGTCCTTTTTGCTTGCTTTAATAAGAAAAAACAGACACCGGCTGAATAAGATAGCTCAAGTTTCGGAAGTGAGTTTACGCCGCCTGAACCGGTGTCTTCATCCTTATACCTTTCTTCAATTAACATTGTCAGGTTCTTGTGCGCAAATAACAAGTCTTTTGCATTTAAAGAACTTCTTATTCACATCCAAAGAACAAGCTTTAACTCTGTGTTAAAACAAAGCTTTTGAGGACAGAAATCTTACTTTTTAAAGATATTGATTTTCAGACGGTTTATTCTAAGATTAGCTTCTTCACTTCACGGATGGACTCTTCGGGCGAAAGCCTGGATACTTGCTTTTTTGTTAACTATAAAAGAGGACTTACACTTTCGAAAACTGAATTAGATCCCATGAGTAAAAGAAAACTTACCACCAAATTTGAAGAAGAACCCTTGAGCTTTGGGACCGGGATGTGAAACGTTGGATTAACTCCGAACGTGTACCGGTATACTCTCCCATTACCGATTTCTTGTATGGCTTGTATGGCTTGCCTCGTTGGGATGGGAAGGACCGCATCCGGGCGCTGGCCCGCTACGTACGTACCTTTCGACGAATCGGCTATAAGCGAACTGAAGCGTTATGCTTCGTTCATAGCGATCAGCAATCACAGTGATTTACTCTCCGATCCTTCGGGAAGCCGCCGCTTCATTTGTATCAATATCACCGGCAGGATCCGTAATGGTGTTGCCATCAACTATCTGCAACCCTATGCGCAGGCAGTGCAGGAACTCCGTGAGGGTGAGTGCTTTTATTTCTCTCCCGAAGAAGACGCCGTTTTGATGGAGAACAACCAGGAATTTGAGCTGCAAACCCCGGTTGGACACCTCTTTCAACAGTCTTTTCGCTCTGCCGATGAGGGGGAAAAGTGCGAAACGCTGCTCGCTGTCGATATTTGGGGGCGCATACAAAAGAAAAGTGGTTTTAAACTGTCGGCTACGAAAATTGTGCATTTGGGCAGGATACTTCGTAAATTAGGAGTGCCTTGCAAGAAAATGAGAAATGGGAATTTCTATTGTGTGGTGGAGTTGTAGATGTATTGAACCCTAAACTCCGGTATTCGGATACTGTTAGGTTAATGCGTTGGATGGAATTAGATGCCGATTGGTATTATTAACAAATAAACAGCTATATTTGCATTCAACTCTCTGTCGTATTAATTATTATGGTGGACTTCGAACAATTTTATATTACATGGTATTCGCGCGCGAAATATTTTGCGCGCGAATATGTTCATTCTGAAAGTGATGCTGAGAATATTATTCAAGACGTTTTTTTGCATCTGTACGAGAGGCGTGATTTGATGGATGCATATACCAATCTGACTGCTTATCTTTTTACTTCTATCAAAAACAGATGTTTGGACTATTTGCGCAAATGGGTTCTTGAACAAGAAACTGCACAGGGAGTGCAAGATGAATTTGAGATGGAACTTCGGATGAAATATGATTCTTTGGAGATATTTAATACGCAGTTTTCTGATGAAACTGATATAGGAGAGTTGTTGGACAATGCACTCCAGAAGCTTCCGGAACGATGTCGCAACATTTTTATAATGAATAAGCTGGAAGGGAAAAAACAAAAAGAAATTGCAGAAGAATTGAATTTGTCTATCAATACCGTAGAGTCGCAGATGGGCATTGCTTACAAGAAATTACGTGAAGAATTAAAGGATTGCCTGCCTCTATTTATATTTTTGTTTGCTATTTCCTGATTTTTTTCATTTTCTTTTGGCGGATTTTTTCTCTTGCTTCGTTTACCATATAGAACAGACGCAATATGAATAGTCAAATTATTAAATATTATGCAGGAGAACTCAGTAAGGAAGAACGAAAAGCCTTATTGCAGAAAGCCTTTTCCAATCAGGAATTGAAAAACGAGATGATGAATTATCAGCATTTGCAATCACTGATGAATCTTCATCCGCAAGAGAAAAACGAGCTATTAGGTAAGGAGAGCCTAAAGTGCTTTATGAAAGCACGGCAGGCGGAAAAAAGGAAAAGATTGTTTTTTTATTTTTTACGCTATGCAGCAATTGTCTTTGTGTGCGTAGTTTCCACTTGGTGGATTACTTTCTCGTTCGTCGGTACGGATATGCTTCAGTCTGTTATTGCCCAGGAATTATCGGTTCCGGCCGGACAGCGTGCGCATATCCTGCTGCCGGATGGAAGTAAAGTATGGGTCAATGCAGGTTCAACCCTTAGTTATCCATCTCTGTTTAGTGATGAACGGCGTGTAAAACTGATTGGAGAGGCATTCTTTGAGGTAGCGAAAGGAGACAAACCTTTTATTGTATCGACAGGAAAGGTAGATGTAAAAGCACTTGGAACTCAGTTTAATGTATTTAATTATCCTAAAGAGGAATTATCAGTAGCTTTACTTGAAGGTTCTGTACGCATATACCGTCCCGAATATGAGCGACAAGGGGTTATATTGAAGCCCAATCAGCAATTGACAGAGAATAATGGACGTTTTCTTATAAGTCCCATTGATAAGAATCCTATTATCTGGAAAGAAGGTCTCTATGCTTTTGATAAACAAAAACTGAAAGATATACTGAAAAAGCTGGAACTTTATTATGATGTGAAAATATTTGTCAAAGATGTTTCCATCCTTGAATATGAATATACCGGAAAGTTTCGTCAACGTGATGGCGTAATGGAAGTCTTGCGAATTATTCAAAAAATTCATCCATTCAAAATAGAACAGAAAGAAGATACGAATGAAATCATTTTATATCGTTAACCTTATTGTCGAACCTCTAAAATCAAAGAAGATATGAAAACATAAAAGAAATTTCTTAATTATGTATAACCTTAATAAAGAAAGGTCGGCAGATGCGCCAACACCTGCCAACCTCGGGTTATTAAGTAATACGTATTCCAAACCCTTTCAAAAATTCAGAAATTATTAACTTAATCGGAAACAAAGATATGAAAATAGAACCTTTGTTAGCACATCTTTTGTGCCTAAAAATACATAGTAGGACGTTAAATATTATGAAAGTAGCTGTGTTTATGATGTTTTTCTGTGTTTTCCAGTTGTTAGCCTCCAATGGCAAAGCACAGAATGCAGTAATAGAACTATTCTCTAATTCTGTGACGGTAGAAACACTATTTGCGGAGATAGAGAAACAAACGGATTATTTAGTAGTTTATAGTAGTCGTGAACTGGATGTAAAAACTAAAATCCTGTTTTCAAAGAAGAAGGCCAAAGTGAGCGAAATGTTGGACGAACTTTTGCGAAATACGAATCTGAAGTACGAGCATACTAATAATTACATCGTATTCTCCAAAAAGGTCAGTGAATCTGATGTACGACAGCAGACCGGAAGAAAAATAACAGGGACTGTGGTGGACAATAATGGAGAGGCGGTCATTGGTGCCAGTGTACACGAAAAAGGAACCACTAATGGAGTCATTACTGATATTGAGGGTAAATTTAGCCTGGAAGTAGCGGATAAAGCTTGGTTGACTATCTCTTATATCGGTTATGTAAGCCAAACCGTACCTGTGAACGGTAAAAATCATGTAATCATAAAATTGGCAGAAGATACAAAGGTATTGGATGAAGTCATTGTGATAGGTTACGGTTCGACCTCATCTAAAAAGATGGTGGCTGCTGTTACTGCCGTAAAAGGGGAAAAATTACAGGATCTTCCGTTTGCCAATGTAACTTCTGTATTACAAGGACGTGCAACGGGAGTTATTGTGCAGAATCAGGGTGGTGAACCCGGAAGTGTACCTTCAGTGTCAATTCGTGGTGGCGGCAAGCCGTTATATGTCATTGATGGAGTAATCACTACGGATGATTGGGAATTCCGGACTTTGAATCCCAATGATATAGAAAGCCTGTCGGTTTTGAAAGATGCGGCTTCGTTGGCGGTCTATGGCTCTCGGGCAGCTGATGGTATCATCATGGTCAAAACCAAGGAAGGAAGAAAAGGAAAAACTTCTATCGTATATACATTTAATGCGCAGTTTAGCCAACCGACGGTTCTGGCTGATAAAATAGATTCTTACACCTACGCTAATGCGCAAAATCAGGCGGCAATGTCCGATGGACATGGAGAATATCACACATATAGCAAAGAAGAGATGGATATTATCCGTAATCAGTCCGACCCTTTGAAATATCCCAATACAGACTGGTTTGATTTAGGGTTGAAAAACTTTGCTCCCGAGTATAGGCATTCTTTGTCAATGACGGGTAACCGTAAAGATATTAACTATTACATTTCATTGGGAACTTTTGAGCAAGGCAGTTTGTACAAGTCTGATGCACTGAACTATTCAAGATATAATTTGCGAAGTAATGTAAATACTACATTTGAAGAAATTGGTCTTAAAGTGGCGGTAAATATTAATGCTGCATACGAAAAAAAGAAATATCCTTCGTTTAGTGCCAATACCATCTGGGATCATTTAAATAATAAAAAGCCGCTGGAGTTGGCGTATAATCAGGATGGAACCTTAAGCTCTATATCCGATCATCCTTTGATGGAGATGGATGAACGTTCGGGATATGATAAGAATGACGGGTTATATGTCAATACTCAGTTTGTTGCCGACTGGGCGTTGCCTTGGGTGAAAGGCTTGTCACTCGGAACCATGTTGAATTATCGTTTGAACTCCAGTCATGTTAAGGGACTTTCAGCCCGTGCTCCTCAATATAATCAGGATGGAACGTTGGTTGTTGTGACCAAGCCGTCATTGAAAGAAGAAGCTTACTTCGGAGATTCATACAGTCTTGAGTTAAACGCAGCTTATACACAGACTTTTGCGGAGAAACATACCATAGATGCGAAAGCCGTATTTACAGTTTCCGAAAATAATGGTAGCTACTTTTGGGCTTCACGCAAAGACTATCTGTCTGCCACTGTGGATCAGTTATTTGCCGGTTCAAGTATTGGCATGCAAAATTCCGGTAACTCAGATGAAGGAGGACGTATGGGACTCGTCGGACGTTTGAAGTATGACTTTGACAGCCGGTATTATATTGAAGGAAGTTTCCGTTATGACGGGTCCGACAATTTTGCGCCGGGACACCGTTGGGGCTTCTTCCCCTCTGTGGCATTAGCTTGGGATATCACGGAAGAGCCATTCTTTAAGAATCTCAATTTGAAGAATGTAAATCTTTTGAAACTACGTGGCTCTTATGGACAAACCGGAACGGAGTCGGGCGTAAACCGATTTGGCTATTTGTCAACTTATAGTTTGGCTGAAAACGCAATTTGTATTGGCGGTAATTTGCAATCAGGTTTCAATGAAGGGGCTTTGGTCTCACCGGAACTGTTAAGTTGGTATACTCGTAATTCTTTGAATTATGGTATTGATGTCGCGTTCTTTAATCATCGCCTGAAAGGTTCTGCCGATTATTTCTTTTACGTAACCAAAGGAGGTCTGGTCAGTCCGGCAGACCGGTATGTCGTTCCGTTGGGAACCGCTCTTCCTCAAATTAAGTCGGAGAATGAGCATCGCCGGGAAGGTTTCGAAGCCTCCTTGAGATGGGATGATAAGATAGGATCTGATTTCTATTACGAAGTCGGCACGAATATGACCTACTACAATAATTTGTACGTTAAGAATCAGGGTGAAGCATTGTCTGATTTAAAAAATCCATATAAGAGAAGTACTCATCAGACAGATTACTACGGAATTATGTATATGGATAACGGACTCTATCAAACTCCGGAACAGGTTCTCGGAGTACCACGAAGACTGCAATCTTCTGCAACTAAATTGGGTGATATTGCCTACGAAGATATCAATGGCGATGGTAAAATAGACGGGGAAGATCAGGTCCGTTGGGGTATGCCGTCGGCACCTCACTTTACTTACGGTTTTGACTTTGTTTTGGGTTACAAAGGCTTCACTTTGTCGGGGTTGCTATATGGAACAGGAAAACGTAATATGGAATTTGGAGTCACGACTAAAAAAAATGAAGCTATATGGGTGTTGAATGATTATCAACTGGATTATTGGCGTGAAGACAATAGAGATGCTACTTTTCCCAGAATCTCTTTGGAGGCGTTGCCCAATGGTTCAAACAATCAGGCTGCTTCTACTTTCTGGGTCAAGAACGCTTCATTCCTACGCTTGAAAAATTTGACGTTGGAATATGATTTTAAATATAAATTGTTGAGGAATGTCAAATGGTTGAGTACATGTAGAGCCAATATTACGGGTGCAAACTTGTTTACGATATCAAATGTCATGGATTATTTCGATCCGGAAACTACTTCAACCAATGGAGGCTATCCGGTGCAGCGTGTTTATTCTTTAGGTGTAACAATTGGATTTTAATGATTATGAAAAAGATAAATGTAATAATAGCATTATCCCTTATTCTGGGATGTTCTGCTTGCAGTGATATTTTAGATAAAGGTCCGTTGGATAAGTTTTCGGAGAATGATGTGTGGAGTAGTCCGCAACTGGCACAGGCTTTCTTGTATCCGACGCTGAATGATGCGACTGGTAAGCTGATCTGGGATGATAAATGGACGGACAATGATGTGATACAGGATGATGGTAATGCTTCGAATGTGAATAAGGAACAGATAGATCGTTATCATGATGCCGGATGGAATGTGTATGGACAAATCCGCAAATGTAATCTGGCCATTCAGAAGATGGAAGAAAATGAAACATTTATAGAACAAGACAGGAAGTATCTGACAGCACAGGCAAAAATGTTGCGTGCTATGATCTATTTCACTCGTGCACGCTTGTTCGGTAAATTAATGATTGTGGATCGGGTTCTTGATGCGGAGGAGAACATGGAGCTGCCAAGAACAAATACGATTAAGGAGACTTATGATTTTATTCTTAATGATTTGCAGGAGGCAGCACCTGATTTACCTGTGTCATTATCCGGTCAACAAGGCATGCTAAGTAGGGGAGCTGCTTATGCATTGATTGCGGAAGTGGCATTGCATGGAGCTTCCTATATTGAATCGGGCCAAAATGAATATTATGCTATAGCAAAGTCAGCCAGCGAAGACCTCTTTGACTTGGGTATATATGAATTGGATAAGAATTATGAAAAGCTTTTCAATGAATTTGATTATGCGCTGAACTCAAACGAAATTATCCTGGCTCAGTGGAGACATGAAAATAATACGACTTTTGCCGGTACGTGGATGCAATATTTGGTTCCAAATATCAGCAATGATAAATTAAAGGAATTTGCCAATCCCAAACTTATCGATAGTTTTGAAGGCTGGATCGGAATGTTCCCTTCTGTAGATTTGGTCAATGAATACGAAGTTATAGATGTGGATGGAAGTGCAAAGAACTGGGATGAAAGTAGCTACTACAAAGACTATCAGCAGAATGGAGGATATGTATCAAAGGCGATATATCGGAATAGAGATAATCGTTTTTATGCCACTGTTGTACAAGACTCTTCCAGATACTTTAATAGTCTGGTGACGATGCGTGAAAAAGGTAACTTGCATTGGGACAGTAAAACCGGCAGTGACTGGGGAACTGCATTGACAGGATATATCTATCGTAAGGGGGTATACACTGGTAGGAATTTGTGGAACTCAGACCCGACTTACTATCATCAGATCGTTATGCGTCTGGGACGTTCATACTTAAACTATGCTGAAGTGATGTTACGACTGAATGATATAGAAACAGCCATTGAATATGTCAATAAAACTCGTACAATTCATGGCGGTTTGCCGGCTCTTTCCAAAGGTTTGTCTTTGAGTGAAGCTTGGAAGGCGTATAAACGCGAACGCCGGGTAGAATTGGTGCATGAGGGTGACCGCTATTGGAGTCTGTTGAGATGGGGAAAAGCGGATGGTAAAGAAACAGTATCCGAACTGAATAAAACCCATCATTCAATTAGCATTTCGGAAGATGGAAAAACATTCAAGATTATTCCTCTACCTTATCAGACTGCATTTAATGAACGCGTATTTACAAAGAAAAGATATTTATATCCTGTTCCGGAAGGTGAAAGAGTAAATAATCCGTCATTAGACCAGAATGAGGGATGGTAATTTCAAATACAACAAAAAAAGTAAAGTTATGAAAACATTGTATCGCTATTTAGCATTGGCATTACTGATCGTATTAAATACTTCTTGTCTTAAGTCAGGTTTGGATGAACTTGAAACCTATGATCAAAATGATATTACCAATATTCGATTTGAATACAGATGGTGGGATGAAACTGCTCAAAGACTTCGTGTAATAGAGATGGCAGTGACGAAAACGATTGATACGAAAGCAAAAAAAGTAGAATGTTCTATCAAAGTTCCCGATGCAACCAGTGCCTTTACGGCAGATATCAGAGATCGAGTTTCTTTGAGCGCTTTGTCCGTGAATGTAGATGTGTCTACGGCAGCACGTGTCAGCCCGATTGGAGATGCTCCTGCAATGGGTACTTTCCCGGCAGATTTCTCCGCTAAGAAATTCGTTTATAGGGTGATGGCTGGAGATGGTGGCAAAGCTGACTGGACGATTGAAATTAAAGACTTCGATAAGTAAAAACTTTCAGATTGTTTTGTAGATTGATTATTTCGAACAGAAAAAAAGAATGAATAGCTTTTTGTTTGTTCGGAATAATTGATCTATGAAAAACAGGATGATAATGGTAACTTCTAAAAATATTGATTAATGAAAAAAGAAATATTACTTGTTTTATACTCTCTGATCATTGGAACTGCATCTGCACAATATCAAATTGATTTAAGTAAGGTGACTCCTCCCTCTGTCAGTTTTCTGCAATTGGGGAATGCCGGTCCCGCCGGAAAAGAAATTCGTGTCAACAATTTATATATGGAAGAAGGAGGCGTTCCGCAGTTACCGGTAATGGGAGAATTTCATTATAGTCGCATGGATTCAAGGTATTGGCGAGATGCACTGCTGAAAATGAAGGCATCTGGAGTGAATATCGTAGCTACCTATTGCCTTTGGTCCTTACATGAGGAATTTGAAGGAGAATTGTCGTGGGAAGGCAATTTGAACCTTCGCCGTTTTATAGAGATTTGCAAAGAACTGGGGATGAAAGTGCATCTGCGTCTCGGCCCTTATTGCAATGCAGAGATCAGAAATGGTGCGTTGCCCGACTGGATTATAAATAATAAAAACCTCAAGACGCGTTCAAATGATCCTTTGTATCTTGAATATTCCCGCCGATGGTATCAGGCCGTATATGACCAAGTAAAGGGATTGTTTTATAAGGATGGAGGACCTATTATGGGCCTTCAGTTAGAAAATGAATATGTACGGAAGGGGATGATTGTTTCCCATCTTCTAAATTTAAAAAGGATGGCTGTCGAAATAGGGTTTGATGTACCGATTTATTCGATGACTCACTGGATGGACAGCGAATACCCGAAGGGAGAAATAGTTCCTTATGCCGGTTTTTATATTGAAGCTCCTTGGACGACTTCCGGAAAAAAAGAGATCCCTACATCCAATTTTGAATATTTTACTTATAACCGACTTTCAGATAACATAGGCACAGACATCATAAAAATAGAAGGGGAAGTGGAATCCTTGAGTGGAAAGGACATTGATTCTCCTTTCTTCACGTGTGAAATAGGGGTAGGAACTACGGCTTTTTATCATCGCCGGGCAGTTGTGCCCGAAGAAATGGCCGGAGAAAATATTAATTTACGCTTAGGGTGTGGAGCCAATATGATGGGGTACTACATGTACGTTGGTGGAACTAATCCTATTGGAAAAAGAACCACATATCAATCTTCCGGACCTAGAGTGAGTTATGATTATCAGGCACCCATACGTGAATCTGGAACGTTGGGGGCAGTGATGAAGGAAACTAAAAAGTATAATTATTTTATGAATGATTTTGGTACATCGCTGGCTCCGGCTATAGCTTATTTACCAACCAGTAACCAAAACAGGGAAAACTTGCAATGGGCTGTCCGGTCAGATGGAAGTACGGGCTATCTGTTTTGCTCTAACTATTTGTATAAAAATAGTAGAAAAGATTATAAAAATGTTCGGTTTACCGTAAAACTAAAAAATGAAACTGTGCGACTGCCACGTAAGAAAATAACAGTTAAAAATGGGACTTATTTCCTTTGGCCTTTCAATCAGCAAATGAATGAAGTCAGGTTGAAATATTCGACAACACAGCCGATTTGTTCTTTGAAAGATGGAAACGATTATACTTTCTTCTTTTTTGAAGATGATCAGATTCCGGGGGAGTATTTGATCGCAGAAAAGAATATCAGGAATGTGGAAGTACAAAATGGGGTTTTGGTGAGAGAGAAAGATGGATATTTTATAGATCGAATTATTCCGGGAAAAGAATGTATCATAAAAATAACCAAGACAAATGGAGCTATCGTTCGTTTTGTCACGTTGACAGAAGAGGAATCAGACCACATCTGGAAAGGTGCTGTGGCAGGGAAAGAGTTTGTGGCGCTCACTCCTGCTTCTTTAGTTTGTGATAAGAATAAAATTGTTTTAATAGAGAATTCCCCTCAGACAGAGATCTGGATGTTTAAAAAAGGTGGTTTCAAACAACAAGTTTTCCGGTCTAATCCCCGTCATCTACATGCGACCTACCATTCCGTTGCCCCTATGGAGGAGGGAAAATGGATTTGTCCGTCAGGTGGTGATAAAATAAAACGTGAGTTTACTGTAAATACGTTTTCAATGATTCAACAGGCTTATTTACGTTATGCTTCGTTTGATTCTGCTGGCTGCATCTTGAATGGAAAGAAAATAGTAACGAAGACAATGGGTGGATATAAGAAGGCTGACGTAACCGCATTCATTCAGAAAGGAGATAATACAATAGAATTTATCACTTCAGAGAAGGGAGTAGTGGGTGAGATCGAGATTTTGCTACTGAATGGTGAACGAATTATTTGGAATACAGATGCCACCTGGTTGTCTGAGATGAATAATCAGCCTGTAAAGATTCTTTTGGAACAAAAGAAACCTTTAGCATTCGCACCTGAAGAACATTTAGCTATTTATGAAGTAAAAGCTCCCGTTCCGGCTTGCGGCGATGAAGAAACACGCATGTATATTTCATATAAAGGAGACGTGGCCAATGCTTATTTAAATGGAAAACTTGTGGCTGACTCTTTTTATGACGGAACCGATTGGATTATAAGTTTAAATCGGTTAAAGGAAACTATTAATTTCAATCCATTGGTGATTCGTATTGACGGATTGAAATCGGTCAATGAACAAATTTATTTTGAGAAGAATGTAGATCCTGCAGAATGTGTAACTCCTGTTTTATCAGATATTCAGGTGAATCAGGAATATAGATTTGAAATTGTGGTTGATTAAACATTCTCCATCGTAATTCATAGGTCTTTAGCACTTGAGGGCCGTCCTCTGCGATAAGTACTGAAGACCTATGAAACTATAAACTCTTGATTCATTGTTTTCGGATAATGATATCTGCCGGCCATTCACGTTCTGCAACTTGAGCCGTAACGATGCTGTCGTCGACTATTTGTAACTTTATGCGTAGGTTGTGCGCAAACTTCACGATGACGGACTATCAGGCATTTGAACTACAGACTCCGGTTGAACGGTTCTTTCAGCGGGGCCTGCATTCACTCCGTGAGAGGAAAAAGTGAAACACTGTCCACTGTAGACATTTTGGGACGCCTATAAAAGATAAACTATCGGTTATGAAAATAGTTTCTATAGAATGGGAGTGCCTTGCCTAAAAATGAAGAATGGGTATTTATCGGATTGTTGACAGCCGGAAGAATAAATATGTATGAGTATTTATTGTGATATAATCGCTTCTTTTGACAATATACCCTTTAAATCTCGATGTATAGTTGCTAAATAGTTTTTGAGATTTTTTTTGTTAATAAGATAAGTCTTATGTTTGGATAATTCGCTGTTTGAATTTTGAATATAATTTTCAATACAGTATTGAGCGTTAACAAAAATCCGTATTATGAAGTTTATTAATGTCCACACACATGTTTTTACATTCAACCATGTGCCACTCAATTTTATTCCATTTATGGATGTTGTTTTGTGGACTCATAAATACGTACCCGGACTTTTAAACAAAGTTTTGTCTGAAAAGATAGTAGCGTTTTTAGGGCGGAGGATTGGTTGTGATCAACTGGAAATCCTGAGGGAGCTTGCAGATTATTATCCGTCTGATGCTTGTATTTTAAAATAAGTATGAAAATGGGATCAGGGGAGAAAAGTAGATAGGCCATTCCTCTCCTGACCCTATTATCGATCATGAAAGTTTAAACTATTCAATCCGTATACAATCCAGTCCGAATAAAGTACCTGTAGATAATGCATTCTGTCCGGTCAATTCTATCCTTAGGATAAACTTACCATCTATGGGCTTGTGCATTCCGAGGTTTATGGCACCTGTGGCCTCGACTTCCTGGCTGTAACAGTCCAGCTGTTTACCGTTTTCCTGACGATTTACGTAAAACTTTATATTACCATAATCGGCTGCTTTGGTACAGAATAGATTCAAACTGTATTCATGGTCCTCAAAACCGGAGAATTCGAATTCGATGTAATCGCCTTCCTTACCGCCATGACACACCAGATGGTCTTTTAAATTCCACTTGCCCGGATGTCCGCTGAGCCTTTGTCTGTCATAACGCAGCCTTTCAGATTTGGAGGTTGGTTGGATTTGGCAGAAGTCGATAGCATTGGCTATGCTACAGACGGGGGACTGGGTGGGGGTGGGTAGCAAACCTGCTTCTATTTCTTCTATACCGGAAGAACCCGCTGCCTGAGAGTTTAAGTCTCCATACCAGAATACAGTCGAGGAATAGTCTACTGTGCCATTTTCCCAACCTAGTAATTCAAAATCGAATTTTAGTTGCTGGTTGAAAGGTATGCCGTCCAAACATCTGACTCTGAAGAAACTGTTATAACCATAAAAGTCCTTCATATCTTGTCGGGGCTGTCCGGCAAATGGAGTCTGGCTTTTAAAGTATCCGTCGAAGCTGTAATAGTCTTCGGTACCTGTCCCGAAATGGGAGGGAAACGCTTCGTGATCTACTGTTATTTTTTCATCGCCTTCTCCATACCACTCTGTCGTATGATTGAAAAGAGACAGCAGGTCTCCTCGATAGACTCCTCTGCCGGAGATAGTGGTGAAATTCCAGTCCATGCATTTTTCATGTTCCATCCAAGTGACAACGGGCAGTCCGCGCTCTTGTTTCCAGGCTGTATGGAAATAGAGGGAACGGTTGTCCCACTTGTAAGGTTGTGATACAATATCGATATGTACATCGGTTTTGTAGGGTGAGAGGTTTAAAACAGAGATCTCACAATTCTGTCGATAGGGCATCAGCCATTTACTGCAAACGATTCCTTTACCATCAGAATAGAAGAAAAAACTCCGGGATGCAAATGCTCCCATACCGGAGCCTGCAAAATCGGATAATGGTGCCCATACGGTTTGCTGTCCGTCGAAGCTTATGGATATGATCAGACTGCGCATCAACCGGGCGAAATCATCTGTTCCGGGTTTCAGATCCGGATCCGTTTTCACGTTGAATTGGAGAAGGCTGATCGCTCTTTTCCCTTTGTGGAGGTTTAGTTGCTGCTTTTCTCCTTTGTTTAATGACAGATTTTGTCGGTGGATCAGTGCACCTTTTCCATAGCGGGCCTGTGGATCAAACCCTTTATCTATATTTCTATACAATGTAGCCGATGTCTTTTCGACCGATTGAGGGATACGTTCTGTAACTTCCCGGGAGAAGGTTTCGACCGGAGTACCTGTAGGATATTTGCGGTAGTTGAATAGAAAATGTCTGTTTGTCCGTTCGGGAGTGAGTTCCTCCATGGTTACTTTGCAACCGTCGGCATAAGTGATAGGTAGATAAATCAGGCTGCCCCTGATCCATTTATCGTCCGGTTCGATTAATCCTTTCTTGAGTCCTCGTACACCGAACTTCTGGAGATCATAAGAGGGTACCACCCAGCCTGGTTCGTCTTTTCCGTCAAAGTAGAAACGCAAGATTGTATGTATGCTGCCAAAGGTCGTGAGCCATATACGGGTAATGGCGCCGGGACCTTCGTCTTCGAAAAGAACTTTTTCTTTCCGTCCGTCGTGTTCTTCAAGGCGGATAAATCCTTCGCCATCGTCATTGGCAAACCAGCCGGGCCGATCGGGAGAAACGGATCTGCGATCGTAACTGCTCTGCTGCATGCTGCGGTAGGGCAGGGCGGGATAGCGGGTCATTTCATCGTATGAAGTCATCTCTTCCAAGAGGGTTTCTACGGTGATCGGTGACTTCTTCTGTCCAAATGAACCAATGCATAGAGTGGAAAAGAGCAAGGTGATGCTCAACCTTATCATTCCTGTTGTAAACTTGGGTTTCGGGAACGATAGTAAGGGTTGTTTTGATTTTGTGTTCATGCCATAATTCGATTAATGATTCGTGATGGCAATATTAGGAAAGTATATCGAATGAGACTATAATAAAACGTACTCAATCGTAGTACTGTGGTTACATACAAACCCTGCGGATAATTTTTCTTTGTGTACGAAAATCAATATCTTGATCGGATAAACTAGGTAAAACAAAAATAAGATGAAAGAAAAAGATTTAATCCGTTTTATGGATCGCATGATTGAAGAGCGAAAAGCGGAATATGCATTAGGTACGGCTCACATTTATCAAGCGAGCAGAAATGCCCTTTCTGCTTTTCTGAAAGCACACGACATTCCGTTCAAAAGAGTAAGGCCTGAGTTATTGAAGCAGTTCGAACGGTTTCTCAGACGGCGGGGAAACAGCTGGAACACGGTGTCTACTTATATGCGGGTGCTCAGGGCTGTCTATAACCGGGCGGTCGACCGGCGTCTGGCACCTCACGTGCCACATCTGTTCAAAGCTGTATATACCGGTACTCAGGCCGATATCAAACGAGCTTTGAAAGCCGAAGAAATGGGGCAGTTGCTCGACACGAAGTGCACCCGGAAGCAATCGGAACTATTGCAGAAAACTCATCACCTGTTCGTGCTGATGTTTCTTTTAAGGGGACTTCCTTTTGTCGACTTGGCTTATATACAAAAGAAGGACCTGAATGGGAATATCCTGACCTATCATCGCAGGAAAACCGGACGTCAGATCACCATTACAGTTACTAAAGATGCCATGAATATCATTCGGGAATATATGGATACTACTACGGAGTCTCCCTATTTATTCCCTATTCTGAGTGCAGAGGGAGGAGAGGATACCATCTATCGGGAGTATCAGCAGGCATTGCGCATCTTCAATTATCAACTGACAAAATTGGGAGAACTGTTGGGACTGACTACCGAATTGACTTCATATACAGCCCGCCATACCTGGGCCACTTTAGCCTATTATTTGGAAGTGCACCCGGGTATTATCCGGGAGGCGATGGGGCACTCGTCTATCAAAGTAACAGAGACTTATCTGAAACCATTCAATATAAAGAAACTGGATGAAACAAATTTAAGTATTATCGGTTATGCCAAACGATCTTTTGAGGGTTAAATCGCTGATTTTTGTGGAGTTACTTTGTAGGTAACTTTATTGTAAGTGTCCGACAAACATAAACCATTTTTCACAAAAAAGCAAATTAAAAAACATCTTTTTCAAAGACAGAGAGAAAATAATTCATTCATAGACAGATAATAGCTTCTACAGACTTCGGTTTGTTGGGAAGTTATCCAGAGAATTGCATACTTCTCCCTTCCTTGCTTCACACAGAAACAAAGAACTATTCTTTTTTATACCTTATTATAAATAAGGATTCTCTTTTACTGCTATTCCTTTTGGCAAAACGCCATTTGCATCCTTCAATAGTCTGTTTGGGGTTACCTACAAAGTAACTGTAGATAGAGGTATTACATAAGATAGAGGCAAGGCCGTCATCGGCAAGAGAAAACATTGATTTACTTACATAACATTTTTTTTATTAACACTTAAAAACAGAGGTATGAGAAAATGGACTTATCTCGTAGCTGCGCTCTTAGTGGGAGGAGCAACTACAACATTCACCGGATGTATCGATAACGATGAACCGGCGGGAATCGAACAACTTCGCGGAGCGAAAGCGGAATTCATTAAGGCAAAGGCTGCCTATGAAGACGCACTGACCCAAATCCAATTAGTCAAGGTAGAAAGAGAGAAAGTTAAACTTGAAAAAGATCAGGTTAACTTGGAACTAAAAAAATGCAGTCTGGAAGTAGAACAAGCTAAAACAGCAGAACAAAAAGCTTTTTGGGAAGCTGAAGCTCAAAAGAGAACTGAAGAGTTCAAAGCAAAAATGCTCGATCTACAGACACTTACTGCACAGGCTGAGTATAACAATAAAAAAGCTTTAATGGACATTGAAGTGGCTCTACTCACCATGAAGGATGACGCATATACTGCTGAAATCAATAAATATCGGGCTGCGTTGGTTGGTTATACATTTAAGTCAGAGTCTACCACTAATGGAGAGACAACTATTACGACGAATTCTAGTTATGGCGCATTGGCTGATTTAGCCGAAGCGAAATCAAGTTTAATGAAGGCCGAGGTTGCCAGAATTAATTTCTTATCTAAGAACAAATACTATCCGGAAGAATTGCAGCTGGAGAGAACGCATGCTGCCAAAACGTTGGAAATCCAGATGGCTCTGATGGAAGAATACCAAGCATTGGATGCGACAGGCACTGATAGCAAGGCTTTGGCAGATAAGCTGAAAGGCTATAAAACCGATTTGCAAGCCCTTGACGCTAAAGAAGACGAGGCCTATACTAAAATCGAAGAAATGAGAAAGCCCATCTTCCCGATTAATCAGCAAATTATTGAAGAGAAAATAAAGTTGGACGCAACATCCTCTGCTTATACATTGGCCAAAGCAGATGTAGATCCTGCTTTAGTAAACGGATTATACAGTGCATTGTCAACCGGAGAAGATGAAGAGAAACTCGTTGAGGATCTTGATAAAATCTTTGTCCAGGATAGCTGGAACGCAGAATTGCTGAATTACCAATACACCATGAAGAAAGATGTGGTGATTAATGATCTTAGCCTCAATAACAAAGCAACTAAAATAGGAGCTATTGCCGATGCTATCAAAGCATATTATCAAGGGGAGAATAGCGAAGCATTCGACGCAAGCGGAAAATTATTAGATGCATACAAAACAAAATTTGAGAATGAACTTAAGCGTTTGGAAATTGATAAGAAACCAGCTTACGACCAGTTCAAATCGGACTCTACCGCTTGGATTAATGCATACGTTGCTTATGTAGCAGCCCTGAAGGCTTATAATAACTATAAAGGAACCAACACCTACCAAGCGATTACGAAAGAGGTCACAACTTATAACAGCTTAAAAGCTGAAGATAAGAAGTTGGAAACAGCCAACGCATTGCGTACCTCCATATTGGGATACCTTGGAAAGAGAAAAGCGGTGGACGGCTTTAACGCAGAATTCGCTACTACTTATAAAGACGCTTTAACTGACGCTAATCTGGCTACTTTCAATGAAGCAATTGCAACTGCAGTAAGTGACGGTATAAGTTCATTAATCGGCAATGAAACTCTTGCAACATCATTCAATGATAAAGTTGAAGGTAGCACACTCTTTGCCTTCTTGGAGGCTAATCAAGCATTGTTCGGTGGTTCAGAACTCAATCTTGAAAAGAGTATCGAACCTAAAGAAATATCAGCAAATAAATATGATATGCCCAAAAATGTTTCTCAGTTGATTGATAATCCCGAAAATAATTCAGGTTCATTTGTTAAATATACCTATTTGGCTCAGGAATCTAATTATCTGGTTAACCTCGACAAATGGCAGGCTTTGTATGCCAAGATCAAGGCGGAAGCAGATCCTGTACTTGCAGAAGTGGATGCTATCAACGAGAAAATCGCTACTTTGGAATCGCAAATTAAAGATGAAAACGCAGCATTGTGGCAGGCAGAATTGGCTTGTTATCTGATTAAAGGCGATAAGTCGAAACGCCAAAACGAGATCTTCTCAGAAAGCAACCCTTACAAAAACTACTATACTTCTAACGAGCAAGAACCACTTTTGGGTAATGTCGTAACTGAATATTCTAAACTTGAAGCAGAAATCGCCCTCGTTCAAAGAGCTATGGAAGATGGATACTTCTACTATACGTATTATGATGCCAACAGCCATACCTATAAGGTAAGCGAGAAGAGCCTTAATTTGACAAGTTTACTTGAGACTCAGGAAGAAGCTATTACCGACGCTAAGAAAACCGTAGAAGATATCGACAACAAAATCGCCTTGTTCGATAAATACGGATACACTAATATTGAAGGTCAGGAAGAGTATCTTGATCTGCTTGACCAGGATATCGAGAAAGCCCAAAGAACTGTAGATGAAAAGCAAGCAGCAGTGGACGGTTTGAACGCTACCTTGAAGAAACTCTTGGATGCTTATGCAGCTGAATAATAAAAAACTAAAGAAGAATATAGTATGATAAAGAAACTATGCATAATCCTTCTGTCTGTATGTACTGTTGCGCCTGTCATGGCGCAACAATACAGCAGCAGCGATGATGCGTCGTTTGCTCCTAAAAAAGGTCAGTGGCAAGTATCCATGGTAATGGGTAGTTCGCAAATGTTCAATAACAATACGGAGAACTATCTGTTGCCTACCTACTGGAACGGACGAAACTTTAGCTTTCCGAATGTGGGATTGGGCAATAATACGTCCGGAAACCAATCCTCCAATCCGGCTACTTACCTTCAACTGGGAGATTTGAATTCTAATAATTTAGTCAATATCATCGGTATACAGGGAAAATATTTCCTGACAGACCGTTGGGATGTCAACCTGATGTTCAGCATGAATATCGGCGTAACGCCCAAAAAGGATTATATCGAGGGAGACAAGACGGTTACCGATATGCAGATTCCGGCCCTTCAATATCTGGAAGGCAGAATCAAAAACAACTGGTCGGTTAATATTGGCTCAAACTATTACTTCAATACGAAGAACGAACGCATCAATCTGTATGTAGGCGGCCTGTTGGGCTGGCAAATGGGAAGAATAGAAACCACGCTTCCGTATACCGGAATCATGGTATCTGATAAGGATATGAACACAGATGGGACGGATACCGATTTACAGCCGACTCCCGATCAGGACCGCCAGGACAATGGTCCGGTTGTAGACGATAAAGACGTCACCGGCACACCTCTGGAGGTTTATATCCCCAACAGTAAAGCCGGACAGATATTCGGTTTGCGTGCGGCAACCGTCGCGGGCATCGAGTATAGTATGGGCAAGGGACTGATTCTGGGATTTGAAATTCAGCCGGTGGCTTACCGCTATGACATGATTCAGATTATCCCGAAAGGAACCCCGGTCTACAAGGTGGGGCATCACAACATCAACTTGTTTGCATTGCCCAACCTGAAGCTCGGATTTAGATTTTAAATAAGTCCAGAATACTACGAAAATCACCCCGTTCTGCCCTCGGGTACGCATGGGGTGATTTTTTTATAACCCATAGTAGGATGATAAAGAAGATGAAAAGGAATTTGACAGGAGTATTGCTGACGGCCTTGATGATGGGGGCTTGTAATCATGCACCCCAAGAGGGAACTTACCACCTCAGAGGGATGGTGACCAACCCGAAACTGGAAGGCAGAACTATTTATCTGCAAGATGCGGTGAAAAATGCAGCGGTGGGCACATTGAGATATGACAGCACTACAGTCAGTGAAGGACGCTTTGTGTTCAATGGAAAAGTGACTGTCCCGCAAGTGAGGGAGCTCTTTATTCAGGAGACTGACAGTGACTATTTTCCCGTTACTCTGCCCGTGGTTTTGGAACCGGGAGAGATCAACGCAAAAATAGGAGATATCGTACTGGTGGAAGGAACCGGACTGAACGAGGAGATGATGCAAACCTTGATGGCTCTCGACGAATTCAGAGGGCGGGACTTTACCGGGAAAGAGATAAATGAAATTAAAGAGGCTTTCGGCGGATTCGTGCTGGAACAGATTGTGAAACATGCCGGCAGCCCTGTAGGAAACTATCTATACGAAGCTTATCAGAACAAACTAAGCGAAAATCAACAGGCCGAGGCGCGGAAAACGCTCGGCATCGGTTAGGGAAGACATACCGGAACACATGCAGGCGGGAGTTTTACCTAGTACTTCTGCCTGCCCGGTACTTTTAGTGTTACACCGGAAGGCTCCGTGAGGAGGTTTCCGGTTTTTTGTATGTCCGGCATGAATGTCCGGATGCCGCCGGTGAAGCCAGTCTGATGGTTATTCCAGTGTCGGTATATCTATTGTTTCGTTCTCTTCTTGCCAGTTATCGATGGTGAATCCCCCGGAAGTTTCTTCCGAGAAGATATCACCCAAGGTTAATGTCAGAGTCAACTTGTTATTAGCTTTTAACGGAGCATTGAGTGGTTGCTGGTAGACTTTGGTATTTCCGTTTTTAAGCTTGATGATCAGCTTGAACATCGGTTTAGCGGATGATGGAAAAAGCATGACCGTGGCATTGCTCATCTGTGTGCCGTCTGCCGACAGTACAAGCGGGAAAGATACTGTTTTGGTTTGGTTGACCGGAGCGGCTGTATACATGTTCAGCTTCTCGGCAATGCCTCCTACATGTACTTCCATGCCGGCAATACTGGAACTTAGGATACCGTTGTTTTTGTTTTTGACGATTACTTTCAGACCGGCAACAACACGCTGCATGGCTGCACTCAGTTCTTCCGTGCCGATATGTGCCGGTTTCACTGTATACACTAAGTCGAATACCGGATAATAGGTCGTATCCGCCGAAACTTTCCGGAGCCCGAAATACTGTTGTGAAAGGTCTCCTCCGATAGTGATTTGGGGGTCGACGACGACCGGGTTGCTGTAAATCGGCTCTTCATATTTCGGAGTACCCCAGTATATCATGTTGTAAGTGCCCACCGGGAGAGATATTTCCCTGTTCTTATCTCCATAGATCTCTCCGTTCTGGAGGTAATACATTCCCGGAAAGGGGGTCAGTTTGCCTTCGATATAATTGCCGTAATAAATGGCACCTCCTGCCTGGCAAGGGTAGGCTTCTAATACACCCGTCATCGGACTCTGTGTATCGGATAGGGTAACGCTCAAATCGGGGGTGACCAAATTTCCATTATCTTCCTTACAGGTTGTGCATGAATCATCATCCGAGCAACTGTAAAATATAAAGGTACTCAAAAGGGTCAGTAACATTAACTTCTTCATAAATCTCCAGGTTTAGGTTTTTAATTACTTGCATATAACACTTTACTTCTCAAATGGTTTTATATATCTTTGTGCGTTGAACGCGATATATTTCAATTTATTATGAACGGATTTTTTCTTTTGAAACGTCCTTTTATCTGGTTGGCCCGCTTTCGCCACCGTTGTGGATATGGGGTTCATTCACCATTTGCTTTCGACTTGATAACCAACGTCATTTATGAGCGTACCCCTTACTATGCCTACAGTTCGTTGGAAGCCGAACAGAAAAAAATGTCGGCAAACTCCGGTAGGAAATGGAAGCATGAATCGAAGAAGGTGAACCGGTTGCTGTTTCGGCTGGTCAACTATATTCAGCCCGATACGATTGTGGATGCCGGAACATTATCGGCATCGTCTTTGTATTTGCAGGCTGGACATGCTAAAGCCGATTATGTGGGTGCTTCCGATTTGTCGGAGCTCTTTCTGGAGAAAGATACGCCTGTCGATTTTTTGTATTTGCACCATTATCGGAATGAGGAGTTTGTGGAGCAGGTGTTTGACCTTTGTGCATCGAGAACCACCGGACGAGGACTCTTTGTTATTGAGGGCATCCGCTATACGAAGAAGATGAAAGCACTCTGGAAAAAGATACAGCAGGACGACCGGACAGGCATTACATTCGATTTGTATGATTTGGGAATCGTCTTTTTCGACCGTACCAAGATAAAACAGCACTATCTCGTCAACTTCTGAATCCTTTGATGTGTTAACCTTTACAGAAATAATAAACATACTATCATTATGAAAAAGAGTCTTGTATATACAAAAACGGGTGATAAGGGAACGACCGGCCTGATAGGCGGGACGCGTGTTCCGAAAACCCATATCCGTCTGGAAGCGTATGGAACGGTCGATGAACTGAATTCGAATCTGGGCTTGCTGGCAACTTATTTGATGGACGAGCATGATTTGAATTTTGTGCAGTCCGTGCAGGATAAATTGTTTGCCATCGGGTCGCATCTGGCCACTGATCAGGAGAAGGTGCAATTGAATGATGTCAGTATTATTACTCCCGCTGAGGTGGAAGCCATTGAGCGCGAAATCGATGCCGCCGACGAAATTCTTCCACCTTTACATTCTTTTATTATTCCGGGAGGGAGTCGTGGCTCTGCGGTTTGCCACGTTTGCCGTACCGTTTGCCGGAGGGCCGAACGCCGGATTCTTGCATTATCCGAAAGCTGTACAATCTCAGCCGATTTACTGGCCTATATCAACCGTTTATCGGATTATTTATTTGTCTTGTCCCGTAAAATGAATTTTAATGAAGGAAAAGACGAAATATTTTGGAATAATAGTTGCAAGTGAAATATTTTATTATACTTTTGCCGAAAAATAGAGAGTAGGATTAATATTCACATTTTAAATACGAAAGCTTATGTATTGGACATTGGAATTAGCATCTAAACTGGAAGATGCTCCTTGGCCGGCAACTAAGGATGAACTGATTGATTATGCCATGCGGTCGGGTGCTCCTCTTGAAGTGATTGAAAACCTTCAGGAAATGGAAGATGAAGGCGAAATCTATGAAAGCATAGAAGATATTTGGCCGGATTACCCCAGTAAAGAGGACTTCTTCTTCAACGAAGAGGAGTATTGATACGAACGAATTGATTGAAAATAATAAAATAGTCCCGATAAACCATCCGGTTTATCGGGACTATTTTATTTCAGGTCAGAACATCGGCAGTTGGTAGATGAAGCCTAAAGACAATCGGTTAGTACTGTAATTCTCCTGTCCCAGTACTTTGGCACGATGTGTGAAGTCGTATGAACGCCCTACGTAGGTCAGGAAGAAGTGCAAATTAGTCTTCATTGGATAAAACTCTACCCCCGCCAGGTAGCCCCAGGAAGTACGGTAGTTACCTTTTTCAATGCCGTCGGCTGCTTTGGTGACGGAGGCCGTTTCGTACATGCCTTTCACGAAAGCATTCCACTTGGGGAGGAAACGGTAATTGAGCTTGGTCACTACCGACAAGTAGCCGGCGTTGAAAGCATTGTGTCCGCTGGCATTGCCCACAATCCCGGTGATGGTACCGTTACGGTCGATGCCTTCCTGCGAATACATGAAATCGACGAACATATTGAACTTATCCAGATTCAGTTCGTTGCCCACTGCATAATAATAGAGGTTCTTGCCTTTGGCTTCACTCATGACGGAAGCCGACCAGCGGGTCTTGAACACCTCATTAAAGTTACCATTCCAGTTCAGGGTATAGACCAAAGGCATCTTGCCCGACTTGAGGTCCGGAAGTTTGCCTTCCGAGTCTTCGGTGATTCCATACGTCTTGTCGAACGAACTGTTGCGACTGTTCAGGATCTGCAAGTTGAGCTGCTGGGTAGGTGTAATGTTATAACCGATGTTCAATCCGGTCATAAAATTGCTCATATTCTCGATCATGTCGCTGTATTGGTAGATGTCAATCGGATTCAGGTCGAACTCGAAACCGCCGTAAGCGGTGCATTGTTTACCGGCAAAGAAAGAGAACTGGTCGTTCAGCTTTACACCGATACCGGCATAGTCAATCGAAGTCGGTATGTTGTCGATCATTCCTCCTCCCTCATTCGAACGGTTCAGACGCTGGCGATAACGATAGGAGAGCCAGCTGTTGAGATTGCCCTTGGCTTCGATACGAAGTTGGCGCATCTTGAATACTCCTTCGTCGAAACCGTCGCGGAAGTTGGCGTCGAAACTACCTTGCATATTGAGATACAGATTGAACTTATCCGTCTTCTTCTGCACGTTGGTCAGCTCTTCATACAACGATTTATTTTCAAGAAACATCTCTTTCTTTTCCGTCTTTTGGGCATAGACTCCTTGTATGCTGCCCGCAAGGAGCAACATGGCCATTAATTTTTTCATAAGTGTTCAGGTTTTATCGGTCCGATGTCCGGTTAATACTCATTAAAATATTGCTGAATCTGTTTCCAGTCATTGGTTTTGGTCAGTCCGAGAATCAGCAATACACGTGACTTCTGCGGATTCAGTTCCTGAGAAGCAATAAACTGATATTGAGTATCGTCTACTTCGGCATCCATTGTGGTAGGACCGGTAGGTACGCGGGAGGAGCGAACCACGAGGATTCCTTTCTTGCGTGCTTCCAGCAGTACCGGTAAAATGTTTTTGTGGAAGTTGCCGTTTCCTACTCCCGCATGGATGATACCTTTGTAGTCATGATGCAACAGTGGGGTCACCATATCGGGATCGATGTTCGAGTAGCTGTAGACAATGCCTACTTTGGGAAGAGAGTTCAGGTTGGTTACATCGAAAACAGATTGGGTCGTATGTTTCTTGAGCGGAGCCTGGTTATAGAATACTTTTCCGTTAAAGATATAGCCCAATGCACCGGAGTTGGGTGCCTGGAAAGTTTGTACGTCGATCGTATTCATCTTTATTGCGCTTTCAGCTCCGAGAATCAGTCCGTTCATGGCTATCAGCACACCTTTGCCGATAGATTCTTTGGCTCCGGCAGTGACTACGGCATTGTAGAGGTTCAGCGGGCCATCGGCACTCAGCGCGGTAGAAGGGCGCATGGCTCCTACAAGTACCACGGGTTTGTTACTTTTTACGGTCAGGTTCAGGAAATAGGCAGTCTCTTCCATCGTATCTGTTCCGTGAGTGATAACGATACCGTCGATGTCCGGGCGTTTCAGGAGTTGGTTGATCTTCTTGGCGAGTATCAGCCACACTTCATCGCTCATGTCCTGCGATGCGATACGTACAATTTGCTCACCGGTCACGTTGGCAATATCCTTGAGTTCGGGTACTGCATCGAGCAGCGTACTGATTGCTACCTGGCCGGCCGTATAGTTGGTGGAAGTGGCAGAACCGCCTGTACCGGCAATTGTGCCACCCGTAGCAAGGATGTGAATATTAGGCTTTTGCGCGAAAGCCATCATCGTGGAAAGTAGTAGTGTGACCACTACAAAGCTTAGTCTTTTTAATTCTTTCATGACTCAACTGTTATTTAGGTTAAAAAAATAGATAGTTCCGTTCTTTTAGAATATCTGGATAAAGAGCAATCCGAGCGCGATGGCTACAACGGTCGATACCAGTCCGGGCATCATAAACGAATGATTCAATACGTATTTACCGATTTTTGTTGTACCGGTCCGGTCGAAATTGATGGCGGCCACTACTGTCGGATAGTTCGGAATGAAGAAATATCCGTTTACAGCCGGGAACATGGCGATCAGCATATACGGTGAAATGCCGAGAGCAATACCCAACGGCATCAGTGCACGTACCGTAGCAGCCTGGCTGTAGAGCAGGATGGACATTATGAACAGGGCAATGCCGAACAACCACGGCATCTGGCGGACCAGTCCTTCGATCGATTCGGTCAGTTGCCCCATATTGCCTTGCAGAAACGTATCGCCCATCCAGGCTATACCAAAAATAGCGATTACCGCCTGCATCCCTGCCGGAAAAACAGAACCTTGCGTCGCTTTGATACCATCTGTCTTCGTGATCAGCAGGATAAACGCAGCTGCCGAAAGCATGACGATTTCGATAATGGCAGACATGCCCAGGGTGACTGTTTCGCCATCGATCAGAAATGTGGGGCGCATGCCGTCGAAAGAGCCGAAAAATACAATAAAGGCGGTAGCTAAGATGAAAATCAACACCGATATCATTGCATTGCGCCTATTGTGTACGTCTTTAATCTCTATTTTCTTTGAGTTGAAGTATCCTTCAGCCAATCGTTTCTGGTATTCCGGGTCGTCTACCAGCTCTTTACCTACTTTCATAGAAAAAAGTGCACCTACCAGTACGCCGATAATGGTTGCGGGAATCGTTATTTTGAGAATATCGAACAGGGTAATGTCGAAACCAGCCAACAGTCCGAGTAAGGCGACCGTGGCTGCCGAGATGGGACTTGCCGTGATGGCTTGTTGCGAAGCGATGACGGCTATGCCGAGGGGACGTTCCGGACGAATCTTTGTTTCGGTGGCTACCTCTGCAATCACAGGCAATACGGAGTAAGCGACATGCCCTGTTCCCGCAACAAAAGTAAACAGGTAGGTCACAATGGGACTTAATATGGTGACATGTGACGGGTTCTTACGCAATAACTTTTCTGCCAGCTTCACCATATAATCCAGCCCGCCGGCTGCTTGCATGCAGGAGGCGGCCGAGATGACTGCGGCAATCATCAACATCACGTCGATTGGAGGAGCTGTGGGTTGCAATCCGAAGGCAAAAGTAAGTATTCCTAAACCTACGCCGCCCATTACTCCGAGTCCGATACCTCCCAGACGGGCACCGATAATGATAGCTGTCAGTACAAAAGCCAATTGTAGAATCATATCTTTCTTTTTTATTTTGGCAAAGATAATTGAATAAATTGTCTCTGAATCGGTAAATGATATGCTAATCAACAAAAAAGAAGTTAATAGGTTTTTGCCTATTAGTATATTTTTTCATTATGAAGGAGATTTTATTAAAATCCCTGTTGGGAGGGGAGGTTTACAATATGATACATCTATTTGTCTTCATGTATAAAAACTGTTCCTTGTTTAAAGTATGTTAACTAAATTGCGAATATGTATGCTTTCAAAACAATATTGCTTAAGTTTGGTTATTGTAAACACAGTTAAGAATGTAATTGTTAATAAAGATATATTATGAAAGAAGAATTATCGAAAGCAACTCGTACAGAGAGTGATTTAATAGGTGAACGTGAAGTACCCGAAACCGCCTTATATGGCGTACAAACCCTTCGGGGGATAGAGAACTTCCGCATTAGCAAATATCATCTTTGTGAGTATCCCTTATTTATCAATGCACTGGCCATTACCAAGATGGGAGCCGCTATGGCTAACTTTGAACTTGGACTGCTGACCGAAGAGCAGGCAAATGCCATTCTTCGTGCATGTAAAGAAATTCTGGAAGGGAAACATCATGACCAGTTCCCGGTAGACATGATCCAGGGTGGAGCCGGGACTACCACCAACATGAATGCCAACGAGGTGATAGCCAACCGCGCACTCGAGTTGATGGGACATAAACGTGGGGAATATCAATATTGTTCGCCCAATGATCATGTTAACCGTTCGCAGTCTACCAATGACGCTTATCCGACCGCTATTCATATCGGTATGTATTATACGCACCTCAAACTGGTGAAACATTTTAAGGAGGTGATCGATGCTTTCAGAAGAAAGGGCGAAGAGTTTGCACACGTGATCAAGATGGGGCGCACCCAGCTGGAAGATGCGGTGCCGATGACACTCGGACAGACGTTCAATGGTTTTGCCAGTATCCTTCAGGATGAAGTCAAGAACCTGGACTTTGCTGCTCAGGACTTCCTGACCGTCAATATGGGAGCTACTGCCATCGGAACCGGAATCACCGCCGAGCCGGAATATGCAAGCAAATGCATAGCGGCTCTCCGGAAGATTACCGGACTGGATATCCGTTTGGCCGATGATCTGATAGGAGCTACTTCCGACACTTCTTGTCTGGTAGGTTACTCTTCTGCTATGCGCCGTATAGCTGTAAAAATGAATAAGATATGCAATGACTTGCGCCTTTTGGCATCCGGCCCGCGTTGCGGGTTGGGCGAAATCAATCTGCCGGCCATGCAGCCCGGTTCGTCCATTATGCCGGGTAAGGTCAATCCGGTTATTCCCGAAGTGATGAATCAGATTGACTATAAAGTAATAGGTAACGACCTTTGTGTAGCTATGAGTGGTGAAGCGGCCCAGATGGAACTGAATGCGATGGAACCGGTCATGGCCCAGTGCTGTTTCGAATCTGCCGATTTGTTGATGAATGGTTTCGATACGCTGCGTACCTTGTGTATAGACGGCATCACGGCCAATGAGGAAAAATGCCGGAAAGATGTTCACAACAGTATCGGTGTGGTGACTGCACTGAATCCTGTTATCGGATATAAAAACTCTACCAAGATTGCCAAAGAAGCACAGGAGACCGGTAAGGGAGTCTATGAACTGGTGCTGGAACATGACATTCTTTCAAAAGAAGACCTCGATACGATCCTTAAACCGGAAAATATGATTCATCCGGTGAAACTCGATATTAAGCCCAATCATTGATATCAGGAATATGAAGTATAATTTTCAGTAAGTAGGAGGAAGGAGATGACCGTTCGGGTATCTCCTTCTTTTTTATTTTTAGGGTATAGTAGTACATCGGTTTCAGTAATAATATGTATCTTTCCCGTCGGTTAATAATTTGTACTATGAAAAGACTCCCGTTTTATTTTTGGGTATCCCTTGCGTTGGCTTCGTGTCAGGGGGGCAAGGAAGCAGTGAATCAGGCTCTGCCTGTGATTGATATGAATGAAGATTATCCCGAAAAGGAGATCGTGTTGCAGGATATTGCTGACATAAGCTATATTCCTTTGGAGACTAACGACGAATTTCTGTTCGACGGTTCGGTTGAAGTGGTCACCGATCAATATGTGATAACCAAAGGACATCGGGGAAACGACGTCTGCTTCTTCAGCCGGCAGGGAAAAGCACTCAACCGCATCCACAGGGTCGGTAACGGCCCGGGTGAATACAAGGATATCGGTTCGATGGATGTAAACCCGGCGAACGGCGAACTTTACCTGAAGGAGATGAACCGTCAGCAGATTCACGTCTATTCTCTGGACGGAAAGTTCAAGCACTCTTTTACTTTCCCTGAAGGGAAACGGATGAGTCGCATGTGCCTGTTCTCTCCCGACTATTTGATAGCGGAACAGGAGTCAAAGGTGTCGGACGATCAGGATGCCAACTTCTATCCTTATCTTTTGGTCTCCACCCGGGACGGGCATCTGGATTCACTGGACTATGTGCAGAAAAGAAATATTCTCGTCAAGCTTATTGTCAATGCGGAAAACCATTCATACGCTTATCTTCTGGAACCCTCTTTGATTCGTAATGGCTCCCGCTTTTATATCGGCAATCCCGACTCGGATACCTTGTTTGCAATGAATCCGGACCGTACCTTAGAGCCATTGCTCGTCCGTACTCCTTCACATTCGGAGGAGGGAAACAAGTATGGTTTGTTTTTACGGGGAGCGGCGGGGGCTTATTTCTTTCTGACTAAGCAACCTATGGAAGTGCCGATGAACAGTATCGAGTCATTGGATCTGAAAAGTGAAGAGTGGCTGTACGACTGTCGCACGCAGGAAGTCTGCCGTTACTTGTTGAAGAATAAAGACGATGCTTCGAAACGTGTGGAAGGTATCATGTTCTTTTGCTATCCCGAAGATTGCGGCTTGGCTGTTCTGAAGTCCGAAGACCTGATGGATGCTTACGAAGCCGGTCAGCTGAGCGGTGAATTGAAAGAGATAGCAGCCGGCCTGAAAGCCGATGACAATCCGGTATTGATGTTGATTCACTTCAAAAAGTAAGGAAGCCTTCCTCGCCGAGGACGCAAGAAGAAAGTCGCGTCGTATGCTCTCGTCCGGCATAGAAAGCTTCCGCTTGCATTTGACATAAAAAAAGAGATGTGCCGTAGATTCTTATTTCTCGGTGCATCTCTTCTTTTTTGGTGACTCCACTTGTGGGGGAGACGGACAAACAACAAAATTACTGCGGAAAGAGTGGGATTCAAACCCACGGAACGGACAAGCCGTTCACCGGATTTCGAGTCCGGCCCATTCGATCACTCTGGCATCTTTCCTTGAAGTACCACAAAGGTACATGGATTTTCGGTCCGTTGTTCCGGAAAAGGTATTTTTTTCTTCTTGCCTGCATCTGAATGTTTCCATCCTGAGACGGTAAGGGTATCTTTTAAGGAGAGAAGCTACCGGATGGGCAACCCGGACGATACCAGTTGTGCAACTGGTGTATGACGAGTTGTACAACTGGTACTGCTCGAGTTGCACAACTGGTATATGCTGCCTTAGGAAGATGCTCACACGGGCTTTCCGATAGATGGCATGTGCCTTTATATGAACGTTATCAAAAAACAAAATAGGGTAGCGTAATGTTATAGAATAGAAAGCTTTGCTGAAAATATGCAAACAGATTTAATGTTTTTTTAATTTAAAACTATATCTTTGTCCCGAATTTTAAACACAACTTAGTTATGAAAAAGATTATTAGTGCTTTAATGATAGCTGTATGTATCGGTATGGCTATGCCTGCTCAGGCACAACTTATCAAGTTTGGTGTGAAAGGTGGTGTAAACCTGGCAAAAGCTGATTTTAATAAGTCTGATTTAAAAACAGACAATTTCACCGGATTCTTTATCGGTCCGATGGCTGAAGTTACTATTCCACTGATAGGTTTGGGGGTTGATGCTTCTCTCCTTTTCTCTCAAAGAGGTGTGAAAGTTAGCAGTCGGGATTTTATTGATCCTCTTGCAGATAGTGATCCAATAATAGGAAATCGTACTATCAGGCAGAATGGTCTTGATATTCCAATCAACTTAAAGTATACTATCGGTTTGGGTAGTTCATTGGGTATTTATGTAGCAGCCGGTCCGGACTTTTATTTCAACTTCTCAGGAGATAAAGTTTATGAAAACTATGGACGGTTGAATAAAAAAAATGCTCAGATAGGAATCAATGTAGGTGCTGGTGTGAAGCTGTTGAGACACTTACAAGTAGGTGCCAATTATAACATTCCGTTGAATAAAACGGCAGAATGGAAAGAGGCTGATTTCTCTTATAAGACTAAAATGTGGCAGATTTCCGCAGCTTACATTTTCTAAGAAGACAGAATCATTTTATGATAAACGAATCCCCGGCGCTTGCGTCGGGGATTTTTTGTATCTTTGTCCTCACAATGAAAAAGTATGTAGATGTCATATTACCTTTGCCTCTGCCCCGTTGCTTTACCTATTCCCTTCCGGACGAAGGGGCTGAAGAGGTGCAAATAGGTTGCCGGGTAGTTGTACCTTTCGGGCGGAAGAAGTACTATACAGCCATTGTTCGCAATGTGCATCACTATGCACCGACCGAATATGAAGTCAAAGAGATTTCTACCGTACTTGACACCTCTCCGATACTGCTGCCCGGCCAGTTCCGGTTCTGGGAATGGCTGGCCGATTATTATCTTTGTACGCAGGGTGATGTTTACAAAGCCGCATTGCCTTCCGGCCTGAAGTTGGAGAGCGAGACGATTGTGGAGTATAATCCCGACTTTGAGGCGGATGCTCCTCTTTCTGAACGCGAGCAACTGGTGCTCGACCTGCTTGCCAAAGAACCCGAGCAATGTGTCACCAAACTTGAGAAAGAGAGCGGATTGAAAAACATTCTCACCGTTATCAAGTCGCTGCTCGACAAGGAAGCTCTGTTTGTAAAAGAAGAGCTCCGCCGCACCTATAAACCCAAAACGGAAGCCCGGGTCCGGCTGGCGGCAGACGCCTCCGGTGAAGAGGATCTCCGGCGTATCTTTGACGAGCTGGAGCGCGCTCCGAAACAGTTGGCGTTGTTGATGAAGTATGTGGAGCTTTCCGGCGTGTTGGGGGACGGTGCATCCAAAGAAGTGTCCAAGAAAGAACTTCTGCAACGTGCCTCTGCTTCTCCCGCTATTTTCAACGGATTGGTAGAAAAACAGATATTCGAGGTCTATTATCAGGAAATCGGGCGGTTGAACCGTTTGGTCGGAAAGACGGTAGAACTGAACGTGCTGAACGAACACCAGCAACAGGCTTATCATGAAATCATGCAGAGCTTTCAGGAGAAGAATGTCTGTCTGCTCCACGGAGTGACTTCCAGCGGAAAGACCGAAGTATACATCCACCTGATAGAAGAGACGTTGAGGCAAGGCAGGCAGGTGCTTTATCTGTTGCCCGAAATAGCATTGACTACCCAGATCACCGAACGGCTGAAACGGGTGTTCGGCTCCCGGTTGGGAATCTATCACTCCAAGTTCCCCGACGCCGAGAGAGTAGAGATCTGGCAAAAGCAGTTGACGGAGGAGGGTTACGACATCATTCTGGGGGTACGCTCTTCGGTGTTCCTCCCGTTCCGGAATCTCGGACTGGTCATTGTGGACGAGGAACACGAAAATACGTATAAGCAACAAGATCCCGCACCACGCTATCATGCCCGGAATGCTGCCATCGTGTTGGCTTCGATGTATGGGGCAAAGACGTTGCTGGGTACTGCCACTCCTTCGGTGGAGACTTGGCAGAATGCCACTACCGGCAAGTTCGGGTGGGTGGAACTGAAAGAACGCTATAAGGAAATCCAATTGCCGGAGATTATTCCGGTAGATATAAAGGAGTTGCACCGCAAGAAGCGGATGACGGGGCAGTTCTCTCCGTTGCTGCTGCAATATGTCCGCGAGGCACTCGATAATAAACAGCAGGTGATTCTGTTTCAGAATCGCCGGGGATTTGCTCCGATGATAGAGTGCCGCACGTGCGGATGGGTGCCAAAGTGCAAGAACTGTGATGTCAGCCTGACCTATCATAAAGGTATCAATCAGCTGACTTGCCACTATTGCGGGTATACTTACCAGTTGCCCCGTTCGTGTCCGGCTTGCGAAGGGGTCGAGCTGATGCACAGAGGATTTGGTACGGAAAAGATAGAAGATGATGTGAAGCTGATTTTTCCGGAAGCTTCCGTAGCACGTATGGATCTCGATACTACACGTACGCGGTCGGCATACGAAAAAATTATTGCAGACTTTGAACAGGGAAAGACCGATATACTGATCGGTACCCAGATGGTATCCAAAGGACTCGACTTTGACCACGTCAGCGTGGTGGGGATACTTAATGCGGACACGATGCTGAATTATCCCGATTTCCGTTCGTACGAACGTGCCTTCCAGTTGATGGCGCAGGTTGCCGGACGTGCCGGACGAAAAAATAAACGGGGCAGGGTAGTGTTGCAAACCAAAAGTATAGACCATCCCATCATCCGTCAGGTGATGACGAACGATTATGAAGATATGGTGGCGGGACAACTGGCTGAGCGGCAGATGTTTCATTATCCTCCGTATTACCGGATGGTGTATGTTTATCTGAAAAACCGGAACGAGACGTTGCTTGATGTGATGGCACACACCATGGCCGAGAAACTGCGCGCATTGTTCGGAAACCGGATACTGGGACCGGATAAACCGCCCGTTGCCCGTATTCAAACTTTGTTCATACGAAAAATAGTTGTTAAAATAGAACAAAATGCGCCGATGAGTCGTGCCCGTGAATTACTTTTGCGGGTACAACGTGAAATGATAGAAGACGAACGGTTTAAATCGCTGATTGTTTACTATGATGTAGATCCTATGTAATGAAAACCAATCTTAATATATTACCCTTAAAAAATGAAACCATGAAGCGAATCACGACACTTTTGCTTTCTTGCCTGGTTAGTACAGGCCCGCTTCTTGCCCAGCAAGGAGTGACACAATGTGGAACACCGACCGGACAGGCCCCGTTCCCCATCCAGTCTTATAAAGAATTGCCCGATCCGGTTGCTCCTTCCGAAAAAGAATGGGCGGCAGTCAAAGCCCCTCAGGTACAATGGGGAAATACCGATACCCGGTATGCGAAACATGCCGTACCTGTGATCCAGCCGCAGAAAAGCATTACGCTGGAGGGATGGCGCGGTGAGAAACTCCATGCGCAGGCTGTTGTCTGGACCGGTACCGACCTGAAAGGATTGAACTATTCTCTCTCCGAATTTAAAAACTCCAAGGGAGATGTACTTCCGGCCGATGCATTCAGCGGAGGTTTTGTCCGCTATGTGATGACCGACGAATTGAATAAAGACGGACGTGGCGGCTGTGGTTATCGTCCCGATCACTCCATTTACGACTCTCTGTTGGTTGCCGATCCGATTGACCACTTGCTGACTTCGATGCCTATGGAAGCTAAAAGCACTCAGGCCATCTGGATCAATTGCCAGGTTCCCCAGACTGTGTCACCGGGAGTCTATCGTGGTACGGTTGAGGTGAAAGACGGAGATAACCGTCTGTCTACCTTGAAGATGGATATCAAAGTCTCTTCACGCGTGTTGCCTGCCCCGTCTCAGTGGGCTTTCCACCTCGATTTGTGGCAGAGTCCGTTTGCCGTGGCACGTTATTATCAGGTTCCGCTCTGGAGTCAGGCACACATAGATGCCATGCGTCCTGTGATGAAGATGCTGGCGGATGCCGGACAGAAGATTATTACGGCTTCCATCATGCATAAACCCTGGAACGGACAGACTTATGACTACTTTGAATCGATGGTCACCTGGACAAAGAAAGTGGACGGCACTTGGGCTTTCGATTATGATGTGTTCGACAAGTGGGTAGAGATGATGATGAGCGTGGGCATCGACAAGCAGATCAATTGCTACTCGATGGTTCCGTGGAAGTTGTCTTTCCAATATTTCGATCAGGCTACAAACAGTATGCAGTATGTGAAAACCGCTCCGGGCGAAAAAGCTTACGAAGAGATGTGGGTGGCTATGTTGAAGTCATTCTCTAAACATTTACGTGAGAAAGGTTGGTTCGATATTTGTACCATTGCCATGGACGAACGCCCGATGGAGGTTATGCAGAAGACATTGCAGGTGATCCGCAAAGCCGATCCTGAGTTTAAAGTATCGCTGGCGGGTAACTTCCACAAAGAACTGGAAGCGGATATCTACGACTATTGTATTCCTATCGGAGCTTCTTATCCGGCGGAGGTATTGGCACGTCGTGCACAAAACAATCTTCCTACTACCTATTATACGTGCTGTACGGAAGCTTTCCCGAATACCTTTACCTTCTCCGATCCTGCCGAGGCTGCCTGGATGAGTTATTATTCTGCCAAAGATCATCTTGACGGCTATCTGCGTTGGGCTTATAATAGTTGGCCGAAAGAGCCACTGCTCGATTCACGTTTTGAGGCCTGGGCCGGTGGAGACACTTATCTGGTTTATCCGGGAGCACGCTCTTCCATTCGTTTCGAGAAATTGATCGAGGGTGTTCAGGCTCACGAAAAGATAACGATCCTTCGCAAGGAATTTACGGATAAGAAAAACAAGACCGGATTTAAGAAGCTGGAAAAAATGCTCTCCACATTTAACTTGAGAGACTTCCCTGAAGTTCCGGCTGCCGAAACAGTGAATAAGGCGAACAAAATACTGAATTCGTTGTAGAATTATTGACTGTACTTATATGATACCGCATGCAGAAACGCGTAGCTGGGAGATCCATGCGGCACGTTGTTGCATGCGGATTTTTATATCTTTATATTTCAAAAGTAAGAAAGCATGAAAAAGAAAATACTTTTCGTTTGCCTCGGCAACATTTGCCGCTCTTCTACGGCAGAAGGCGTGATGCTTCATCTGATTAAAGAAGCCGGCCTGGAAAAAGAGTTTGTGATTGATTCAGCCGGTATATTGGCTTATCACCAGGGGGAACTGCCCGATAGCCGTATGCGTGCCCATGCCGCCCGCAGAGGATATGAACTGGTACATCGTTCGCGTCCTGTCCGTACGGAAGATTTTTACAACTTCGATCTTATAATCGGTATGGATGATCGGAACATGGACGATCTGAAGGAGAAAGCACCCTCTCCGGCAGAGTGGAAAAAGATCCACCGGATGACGGAATACTGCACCCGCATCCCTGCCGATCATGTGCCCGACCCTTATTATGGAGGTGCGGAGGGCTTTGAATACGTGCTCGACATACTTGAGGATGCTTGTGCCGGACTCCTTACTTCTTTAACTCAGGATAGCTGATGCGTGTGTGATAAATCGTTTTCAGCTTTTCTTTGAATACAGCTTTTATCGTCGCGATGTCTTTGAATGTGATCGGGCATTCTTTGAAATACCCCTCTTGTACTTGCGAATCGATAATCTTATCTACCAGATTACTGATGCTCTCTTCGGTATACTCCGGCAAGCTGCGTGAGGCGGCTTCTACGGAGTCTGCCATCATCAGTATGGCTGTCTCTTTCGAGAACGGATTGGGACCCGGATACGTGAAAACTTCTTCGTTCGGTTCTTCGCCCGGATGTTCGTTTTTCCAGGATATGTAGAAGAACTTGGTCTTTCCGCGCCCGTGGTGAGTACTGATAAAGTCCTTGATCACTTTAGGCAGATTATGCTTGTCGGCCAGTTTTAATCCGTCCGTCACATGGCTGATAACTACCTGGGCACTCTGTTCATAACTTAAATTCTTATGGGGGTTCACTCCGGACTGGTTTTCGGTAAAGAAAGCCGGATTTTCCATTTTGCCGATGTCATGATACAATGCTCCGGTACGTACCAACTGGCTTTTGGCTCCGATACGTATCGCAGCTTCAGCAGCCAGATTGGCCACTTGCATGGAGTGTTGGAAGGTACCCGGAACAGTTTCGGACATTCTTCTCAACAGATCATTGTTGATGTTCGATAATTCTACAAGCGTAACATTCGACGTGAAGCCAAAAGTCTTCTCAAGCAGGAATAGCAGAGGATAAGCGAAAAGCAATAGTACACCGTTAATAATGAAGTAGATATACATACTTACGTTCAGCTTCGAAAGATCGTTTTCACTGATCAGCTCAAAAGCGAAATAGATAGCTGCATACGTCAGTATGACCAGAAGGGCCGTGCGGAACAACTGCGAACGTTGTGACAGTTCTCTCAAGCTGAAGATAGCTACCAGGCCGGCGGCTATTTGTGTCAGGATAAATTCGTGGGGATACCTCAGGGTGATGGAGCAGATCAGTATGGTGATGACATGTGTCAGGAATGCCGTACGCGAATCGAGGAAGACCCGGATAATAATCGGGAGCATGGCATAGGGCAGGATGTACACATTGAATATATTGTTTGTCACCATAAGCGCCGTGATGACACAATAGAAAACGATCAGGGCGAAGAGTAACGATAAGCTGCCTTTGCGTTCATAATAATCTTTGCGGAACAGTTCCAGGTAAAGCATAAAGCAGAGTATCAATATGCCGACAAACAAGATTTGTCCGCCCAAGATCAGTCGCTTCTGTCCGATGGATTCGCTTCGCTTGATAGATTCCTTGCGCAAAGATTCCAGGATGTTATAGGTTTGTTTGTTGACTATCTCTCCACGGTCAATGATTTTCTGGCCGCTTTGTACTACTCCGTTTGCCCAGGAGTAGTTGTCGAGCAATTCTTTCCGGGCTGTCTCCGTACGTACAGAATCGTAAATGAGATTGGGGCTAATGTACTCGTTGAGTGCACATTGCCGCAGGATGTCTCTGTTATAATGGGCGGTATCACCCGATATAAGATTCTCGTAGGCTCTCTTTACGGTATAGATGCCGTCGGTCGTCCGTTGGTTGGCCAACTTATCTTCAATCACCATGACAGAAGAGATGCTGTCGTGGAGGAGGGTCCGCATCTCTTCTGTCGATACGACTCCCGATTGATAGATGGCTTTCAGGCCTCTCTCGATGTATCGGATGTAGTCCGTCGAAGGCAATATGCCTTTCAGATGGGCATGATAATTCTCTTTCAGTTTGGCAAGGGCACTCTTCTCCACTTCTTTGTCCAGTTCAAAGTAAGGCTGGAAAGAAGCCAGAAGACTGTCTTGTTCCCGTTTTACTACCGCTTCGTCTTTGTAGATCGGAAAATCGAAAGTTGCCATTAACTGGCCATACTTCCATGGTTTGTTAATGTCAAACTGATAGTTAAACTTCCCGTCACGGGGCAGGAAGTAAACAATGAACGCCACAGTACCGACGAAAATCAGCGCTTTATATAACAAATCTTTGTATGAGAAACTATTTTTCTTCTTCCAGTGTTCCATAACCCTTGAATTTTTTGCGAAAAGTACAAAAAAAAACAATAGTGTGGAAAAAAAGGTTTAATTTTGCCACGATTTACCTATACTAACGCAAATTATGGCAGAAAGAAAAGTAAGAGTTCGTTTTGCTCCGAGCCCAACAGGAGCATTGCATATAGGTGGTGTGCGTACCGCTTTGTATAATTATCTGTTTGCCCGCCAGCATGGGGGAGATTTGATTTTCCGTATCGAGGATACGGATTCCAACCGTTTCGTTCCGGGTGCGGAAGAATATATTCTGGAGTCTTTCAAATGGTTAGGAATACAGTTTGATGAAGGTGTAAGCTTCGGAGGAGAATACGGACCGTACCGCCAGTCTGAACGTCGTGAAATATACAAGAAGTATGTACAAGTGTTACTTGATAACGGAAAGGCCTACATCGCTTTCGATACTCCGGAAGAACTGGATGCCAAGCGTGCTGAAATAGCTAATTTCCAGTATGATGCGTCTACCCGTGTGGGAATGCGCAATTCGTTGACGCTCCCGAAAGAAGAAGTGGAAGCGCTGATCGCTGACGGAAAACAATATGTGGTACGTTTCAAAATAGAACCGAACGAGGATATCCATGTGAACGACTTGATTCGTGGCGAAGTGGTTATCAATTCGTCTATCCTTGATGATAAAGTTTTATATAAATCGGCCGACGAACTGCCTACTTATCACCTGGCCAATATCGTAGATGACCATTTAATGGAGGTGTCACACGTGATTCGTGGTGAAGAGTGGCTGCCTTCCGCTCCGCTGCACGTGCTGCTGTATCGTGCATTCGGCTGGGAAGATACTATGCCGGCTTTTGCCCACTTGCCTTTGCTGCTGAAACCGGAAGGCAATGGAAAACTGAGTAAACGTGACGGTGATCGTTTGGGATTCCCTGTATTCCCTCTTGAGTGGCATGACCCGAAGAGCGGTGAGATTTCTTCCGGTTATCGTGAATCAGGTTATCTTCCCGAGGCTGTTATCAATTTCCTTGCTCTGCTGGGATGGAATCCGGGTAACGACCAGGAAGTGATGTCTATGGACGAGCTGATCCGTCTGTTCGACCTGCATCGTTGCAGCAAGTCGGGTGCAAAATTTGATTATAAAAAAGGTATCTGGTTCAATCATACTTACATTCAGCAGAAATCTGACAAAGAGATAGCCGAGCTGTTTGTACCGGTGCTGAAAGAGCATGGAGTAGAAGCTCCTTTCGAAAAGGTGGTGACGGTGGTTGGTATGATGAAAGACCGTGTCAGCTTTGTTAAAGAACTATGGGAGGTATGCAGTTTCTTCTTTGTGGCTCCGACGGAATATGACGAAAAGACGGTTAAGAAACGCTGGAAAGAGGATTCGGCTAAATGTATGACCGAACTGGCGGAGGTATTGGCCGGAATTGAAGATTTCAGCATTGAAGGTCAAGAAAAAATAGTAATGGACTGGATTGCCGAGAAGGGTTATCATACAGGTAATATTATGAATGCTTTCCGCCTGACACTGGTAGGTGAGGGCAAAGGTCCTCATATGTTCGATATTTCCTGGGTGTTGGGAAAAGAAGAAACATTGGCTCGCATGAAACGTGCCGTAGAGGTTTTGAAATAAGGATCCGGAGGTATGTTTTACGATCTGGCAATAGGAATTTATGACCTTCTGGTGCATTTGGCTGCACCATTCAGTCGCAAACCCCGGAAGATGATGAAGGGGCACTGGGTGGTGTACGATCTTCTTCGCCAACAGGTAGAGAAAGACGAGCGTTACATTTGGTTTCACGCCGCTTCTCTGGGGGAGTTTGAGCAGGGACGTCCTTTAATTGAGAGTATACGGGAGCGATATCCCGATTATAAAATACTGCAAACGTTCTTTTCTCCTTCGGGATATGAAGTCCGGAAGAACTATAGAGGAGCAGATATTGTTTGCTATTTGCCGTTTGATAAACCTCGTAATGTGAAGAAGTTTCTGGATATCGTGAATCCTTGTATGGCTTTCTTCATTAAATATGAATTCTGGAAGAACTATCTGGACGAATTGCACAAACGTCGTATTCCCGTTTACAGTGTTTCGTCTATTTTCCGCAAAGATCAGATTTTTTTCAAATGGTACGGAGGGACTTATCGAAATGTACTGAAAGATTTTGATCATCTGTTTGTGCAGAATGAGGCTTCAAAGCGTTTTCTTGCCAAGATCGGTATCACAAGGGTAACGGTAGTGGGAGATACCCGCTTCGACCGCGTCCTGCAGATTCGGGAGCAGGCAAAAGAGTTGCCGTTGGTGGAGCAGTTTAAAAACGGTGCATTTACTTTTGTGGCAGGAAGTTCATGGGGGCCGGACGAAGATCTTTTCATCGAATATTTTAATAGTCACCCTGAGATGAAGTTGATTATAGCTCCTCACGTAATCGATGAAAATCATCTGGTAGAGATTATAGGTAAATTGAAACGTCCTTCTGTACGCTATACCCGTGCAGATGAAAAGAATGTCCGGAAGGCGGACTGCTTGATAATCGATTGTTTCGGTTTGCTCTCTTCGATCTATCGTTATGGGGAAATTGCTTATATCGGTGGTGGTTTTGGAGTCGGGATTCACAATACGCTTGAAGCGGCTGTATATGGCATTCCGGTAATTTTCGGACCCAAATACCAGAAATTTATGGAAGCTATGCAACTGATCGAAGCCGGGGGAGCCTATTCTATTAAGGATTACAATGAACTGAAAACATTGCTCGACAGACTTTTAACCGATGAAGCATTCCTGAAGAAGACCGGTACGAATGCCGGTAATTATGTCATTGGTAATTCCGGAGCAACGGAGAAAGTACTGCATATGATAAACTTTTAAGTTTCCTGTTCGAAAGGAGATAAATAAAATAGAGGGTGTTTCATAACTCACTACAGATTACACAGATTTACACAAAACGATTTTTAATCTGCTGATAACCGATAATATTTATCTGTGTAAATCCGTGCAGTCTGTGGTGAATACGAGTTTTGAACACCCTCTATTTTGTATATTATGTAGAGGTGGAATTATTTATACCAGTCAGAATACATCAGGTAGTTGTGAGCTATTTTCTGGTTCAGTTCTTTAGCTTGTTCCGGATCTACCTTCTTTATGAACTTGGCCGGTACACCTCCCCAAATACTTCCCGGTTCGATGATGGTATTGCTCAGTACAAGTGAGCCTGCGGCAACGATTGCGCCTTCGCCAATGACTGCATGATCGAGCAAGGTCGATCCCATGCCGATCAAAGCATAGTCCTTTACTGTTGCACCATGGATTGTCACACTGTGCCCTACCGATACATAGTTACCTATTTCGATGGTTGATTTTTCATAAAGAGTGTGTAAGACACTTCCGTCCTGTATGTTCACTCCATCACCCATGCGGATCGAGTTTACATCTCCTCTCAACACGGTGCTGAACCAAATGCTACAATTCTGTCCCATTTTTACATCGCCGATGATGGTGGCGTTATCGGCCAGAAAACAGTTTTCTCCAAATTCGGGAGTAAAACCTCTTACTGATTTTATTAAAGCCATAGATTGTTGTTTTATACTTATTTCAAATTCAGCCGCTGACTTGCATAAATAACTATTTTGCAGCCAGTAAGGACTGAGCTATTTTTCCGATTTGTCAGATTGCTGCTGTAGCTTCTTTCAGCCATGCCTTTTCTTCTTCGTTCAGCTTGGGAGACAGCTTTTCGTATACCTGCTGGTGGTAATTATTCAACCAGTCGACCTCATCGGCAGTTAATAACTCTTTGATGATTCCCTTCTTGCAGATAGGGCAGAGCGTAATTGTTTCGAACTTCAGGTATTCACCGAACAGGCCTTCACCGGCGCTGCATACCAGTGTCAGGTTTTCCGTACGGATTCCATGACTACCGCCTTTGTACACTCCCGGTTCATTTGAGGTGACCATTCCGGGTTGCAATACAATGGGGTTTTCGTTCATGCGAATGCTTTGCGGTCCTTCGTGTACACTTAAGAAATGACCTACACCATGACCTGTACCATGTAGGAAGTTCATTTTATGACTCCATAACGGCATGCGTGCGAGGACATCCAGCTGTGCCCCTCTGGTACCTGAAGGGAATACGGCCATCGCCAGTGCGATATGTCCTTTCAGAACCAATGTATAATCTGTTTTTTCTTCTGTAGTCAGTTCACCTAACGCAATGGTACGTGTAATGTCCGTAGTACCATCCAGGTATTGAGCTCCTGAGTCGAGGAGAAGAAAACCTTTCGGGTGCAATGTTGCGTTGCTTTCCTCGGTTGCCGAATAGTGTACAATAGCTCCATGTTCTTTGTAGCCTGCGATGGTATCGAAGCTTTCGCCTGCATATAAATCTTGTGTCGCACGAAATGCGTGCAATTTACGGTCAATGCTTAATTCTGTTTCTGTTCCGGAGGGAACAGCCGACTCCAGCCATCTCAGAAACTTGACTAATGCTACGCCATCACGTTGCATGGCTGCATGAATGCCTTTGATTTCTTGTTCGTTACGTATGGCTTTCAATAGAGCTACCGGCGCTTCTCCCCGTATAATCCGGCATCGGGGATTTACCGAAGAGAAAACAGAATAGTTGGTTTTTGCAGGATTCATTAAGATACTTGAACTATTGAGATCAGATAAGTAAATCTCTGTATCTGAATAGTTTTGTATCTCTATCTGTTGCTCTTCTAAATAGTTCCGTACCCCTTCTGTCACTTTCTCCGGTGCAATGAATAATACTGCTTTTTTTTCTGTTATAAGCAGATAGCTCACTACTACCGGATTGCAATGTACATCATTGCCACGCAGATTCAAAGTCCAGGCTATTTCGTCTAAAGCTGACAGCATTACGCTTTCTGCGCTTTTCTTTTTCAACTCTGTACGAATGGCTGCAATCTTTTCAGAGCAACTTTTACCGGCGTATTTGATATCGTATACAAAAGCGGGAGACTCCGGCATGGGCGGTCGGTTTTCCCAAAGCTCGTCCATGGGGTCGGGACAGAACACAATCTGAATGTTCTTTGCTGAAAGTTCCGCTTGCATACTTTCTACTTGTTCAACAGAGAACATTTTTCCATCGATACCTACGGATTCGCCCGGCTGTAGCTCGTCGGAAAGGAATTTTGTGATACTTGGAGTTTCCGGTAACATCTCTTTGTATAGATCGATACCGCTTCCCTGCAATTGCTCTGCTGCCTGTAGAAAATATCTTGAGTCAGTCCAAAGTCCGGCTTTTTTTTCAGTAATCACTACCGTACCTGCCGAGCCGGTAAATCCTGATATCCACTCTCTTGATTTCCAGTGCGGTGCTACGTATTCGCTGAGGTGAGGGTCTGTGCTGGGAATGATGAATGCTTGAATGTTGGGTTTAAACCACATGCGTAATGCATGTATCCGTTCACTGATTGACTGTTTCATACATTATATATATTATATCGTTATACTCTCCAAAGATAACTACTTTCTGTACCTTTTGCATTGATTTTGAGAAATAATTGCCGAAAGTTTTGTGAATAAAGAAAGTATGTGTAATTTTGCGGCGCAATTTGACTGCGGAAATTTTAAACCATAACATATTTAATAATAACAAAATGATTGTAGTACCTGTAAAAGAAGGCGAAAACATTGAAAAAGCGCTGAAGAAGTTTAAGAGAAAATTTGAAAAAACTGGCATCGTTAAAGAGTTGAGAAGCAGACAACAGTTTGATAAACCGTCTGTAACTAAAAGACTTAAGAAAGAACGTGCAGTTTACGTGCAAAAACTTCAGCAAGTAGAAGATTAATAATTCGTAATTTCCTTTGAATTATTGAATTCTTTTCATACATTCGTTGCAGAATTATAGATGTAGCGATATTATGTTAACAGATTCTTTTCTTGATTATCTCCGGTACGAGCGGAATTATTCAGAGAAAACCGTACTGGCTTACGGCGAGGATATTTCGCAGTTGCGGGAGTTTGCTCAGGAAAGGATGGAGAAGTTTGATCCGGCGGAGGTGAAGCCAGAACTGGTTCGTGAGTGGATTGTTTCACTGATGGATCAGGGGTATACTTCAACTTCGGTAAACCGTAAGCTAAGTTCTCTCCGGTCATTTTATAAATATCTTCTCAGGCAGGGAGAGGTGAGCGTCGATCCGTTGCGTAAAATAACAGGACCGAAAAATAAAAAGCCACTTCCCTCTTTCTTGAAAGAGAGTGAAATGAATAAATTGCTGGATGATACAGATTTTGGTGAAGGGTTTAAAGGTTGTCGGGATCGTCTGATTATTGAGATGTTTTATGCTACGGGCATGCGTCTCTCTGAATTGATCGGTCTGGATGATAAGGATGTGGATTTCTCTGCTTCTCTTCTGAAAGTAACGGGAAAGAGGAATAAGCAGCGTTTGATACCTTTTGGCGATGAGTTGAAAGAGACGATGCTTGAGTATGTTGATATAAGAAACGAAATGATTTCCGGAAGGTCGGATGCCTTTTTTGTAAGAGAGAATGGTGAGCGGCTTTATAAGAATTTGGTCTATAATTTAGTGAAACGGAACCTTTCGAAGGTGGTAACGCTTAAAAAGCGTAGTCCTCACGTGTTGAGACATACTTTTGCCACAACGATGCTGAATAATGATGCGGAGTTGGGTGCGGTGAAAGAGCTTTTGGGTCACAGTAGTCTGGCGACTACGGAGATTTATACGCATACCACTTTTGAAGAACTTAAAAAAGTGTATAAACAAGCTCATCCACGAGCCTAAAAAAGGAGGTAAGTATGGAAATTAGAATTCAATCGATTCACTTTGATGCAACAGAACAATTGCAGGCTTTCATTCAGAAGAAAGTGTCTAAGTTGGAAAAATATTACGAAGATATAAAGAAAGTGGAGGTGTCATTAAAGGTAGTTAAACCAGAAACTGCGGAGAATAAAGAAGCCGGCATTACGGTGCTGGTTCCGAATAATGATTTTCATGCAAGTAAAATATGCGATACTTTTGAGGAAGCAGTCGACTTGTGTGTGGAAGCATTGGAAAAACAGTTGGTTAAATACAAGGAAAAGCAACGAAATAAATAAAAATATCGCAAATATTTTGCGGGAAAGAAATAAATAACTAAATTTGCAGCCGTTTCGCTCGCGTTAGGACGTGACGGTTGCATTTTTTAAGTAAAAACGCCTCTTTAGCTCAGTTGGCCAGAGCACGTGATTTGTAATCTCGGGGTCGTTGGTTCGAATCCGACAAGAGGCTCAAGAAAAAAGAAGAACCTAAATAAGTGGAATCGGGAGTTTTATTATCTATTTCAATGTTTGGGTTTCGTATAAAGGGCAAATACCAGAGTGGCCAAATGGGGCAGACTGTAAATCTGCTGGCTTACGCCTTCGGTGGTTCGAATCCATCTTTGCCCACAAAGAAGACAGAGTGAAAACTTTGGCAAATGCGGAAGTAGCTCAGTTGATAGAGCATTAGCCTTCCAAGCTGAGGGTCGCGGGTTTGAGCCCCGTCTTCCGCTCTCTTTTTTTCGCTGTTATAGCTCAGTGGTAGAGCACTTCCTTGGTAAGGAAGAGGTCCCGGGTTCAAATCCCGGTAACAGCTCTGTAAGATGTAAATGCTGATTATTAATCAAATAAATAACAAGTAAAGCTATGGCTAAAGAGAAATTTGAACGTACCAAACCGCACGTAAACATTGGTACAATCGGTCACGTTGACCACGGTAAAACCACTTTGACTGCTGCTATCACTACTGTGTTGGCAAAGAAAGGTCTTTCTGAACTTCGTTCTTTCGATTCTATCGATAATGCTCCTGAAGAAAAAGAAAGAGGTATTACTATCAATACTTCACACGTTGAGTATGAAACTGCTAACCGTCACTACGCACACGTTGACTGTCCGGGTCACGCTGACTACGTAAAGAACATGGTTACTGGTGCTGCTCAGATGGACGGTGCTATCATTGTAGTTGCTGCTACTGATGGTCCGATGCCTCAGACTCGTGAGCACATCCTTTTGGCTCGTCAGGTAAACGTTCCGAAGCTGGTTGTATTCATGAACAAGTGCGATATGGTTGAAGATGCTGAGATGTTGGAACTTGTTGAAATGGAAATGAGAGAATTGCTTTCATTCTATGATTTCGACGGTGACAATACTCCGATCATTCAGGGTTCTGCTCTTGGTGCATTGAACGGCGTAGAAAAATGGGAAGACAAAGTAATGGAACTGATGGAAGCTGTTGATACTTGGATTCCACTGCCTCCGCGCGATGTTGATAAACCTTTCTTGATGCCGGTAGAAGACGTGTTCTCTATCACAGGTCGTGGTACTGTAGCTACAGGTCGTATCGAAACTGGTGTTATCCATGTAGGTGATGAAATCGAAATCCTCGGTTTGGGTGAAGATAAGAAATCAGTTGTAACAGGTGTTGAAATGTTCCGCAAACTTCTGGATCAGGGTGAAGCTGGTGACAACGTAGGTCTGTTGCTTCGTGGTGTTGACAAGAACGAAATCAAACGTGGTATGGTTCTTTGTAAACCGGGTCAGATTAAACCTCACTCTAAATTCAAAGCAGAGGTTTATATCCTGAAGAAAGAAGAAGGTGGTCGTCACACTCCATTCCATAACAAATATCGTCCTCAGTTCTATCTGCGTACTATGGACTGTACAGGTGAAATCACTCTTCCGGAAGGAACTGAAATGGTAATGCCGGGTGATAACGTAACTATCACTGTAGAGTTGATCTATCCGGTTGCACTGAACATTGGTCTTCGTTTCGCTATCCGCGAAGGTGGACGTACAGTAGGTGCTGGTCAGATTACTGAAATTATCGACTAAAACCAAATATTAATCAGTTCCCGGTAGTAATATCGGGGACTGATTATGTACAAACGGGAGTAGCTCAGTTGGTAGAGCACCGGTCTCCAAAACCGGGTGTCGGGAGTTCGAGCCTCTCCTCCCGTGCTAATATTTATGAAATGAAAAAAGTAGTAGCTTATATTAAAGAATCTTACGACGAACTTGTTCATAAAGTGTCGTGGCCTACGTATTCAGAACTAACTAACAGTGCGGTAGTTGTTTTATATGCTTCCCTGCTTATCGCATTGGTAGTGTTCGCGATGGACTTCTGTTTCCAGAATTTTATGGAAAAAATAATTTATCCACATTAAAAAGAGAGGAATTACGATGTCTGAGATTGAAAAGAAATGGTACGTTTTGCGTGCTATTAGCGGAAAAGAAGCTAAGGTGAAAGAGTATCTTGAAGCTGATATTAAAAACAGCGACCTTGGCGAATATGTGTCTCAGGTATTGATTCCTACCGAAAAGGTATATCAGGTTCGCAATGGTAAGAAAATTGTGAAAGAAAGAAGTTATCTTCCTGGTTACGTTTTGGTGGAGGCTGCTTTGGTTGGTGAGGTTTCTCACCATCTGAGAAATACTCCTAATGTGATAGGTTTCTTGGGAGGTTCCGATAAACCGGTTCCCCTCAGACAGTCGGAAGTGAATCGTATACTTGGTACAGTGGATGAACTGCAAGAAACGGGTGAAGACTTAAATGTTCCGTATATTGTAGGCGAAACTGTAAAGGTTACTTTTGGTCCTTTTAGCGGATTCAGTGGCATCATTGAAGAAGTTAATAGTGAAAAAAAGAAACTGAAGGTCATGGTAAAGATATTCGGGCGCAAGACGCCGCTTGAATTAGGCTTTATGCAAGTGGAAAAGGAATAACGCAGAATTGTTACGCTGTAGTTGTCCTTCGTTTAATGTTATATATAAATTAATAAAAAAATGGCTAAAGAAGTTGCTGGACTAATCAAATTACAGATTAAAGGAGGCGCGGCAAACCCATCACCTCCCGTTGGACCTGCATTAGGTTCTAAGGGAATCAACATCATGGAGTTTTGCAAGCAATTCAACGCCAGAACCCAAGACAAAGCAGGTAAGATTTTACCTGTTATCATTACTTACTACGCAGATAAGTCTTTCGATTTTGTAATCAAGACTCCTCCCGTTGCCATTCAGTTGCTTGAAGTGGCTAAGGTAAAGAGTGGTTCTGCTGAGCCTAACCGTAAGAAAGTTGCCGAGATTACTTGGGAACAGGTTCGTACGATTGCTCAGGACAAAATGGTTGACTTGAACTGTTTTACTGTGGAAGCTGCCATGAGAATGGTTGCAGGTACAGCTAGAAGTATGGGTATCGCTGTAAAAGGGGAGTTCCCGGTTAATAATTAATAAACTTCAATTGTAATGGGTAAACTGACAAAAAATCAAAAGTTAGCTGCAGGAAAAATTGAAGCAGGGAAAGCATACTCACTGAAAGAAGCTGCATCTTTGGTAAAGGAAATCACTTTTACTAAGTTTGATGCTTCATTAGATATTGATGTACGTTTAGGTGTTGATCCACGTAAAGCAAACCAAATGGTGAGAGGTGTCGTTTCACTTCCTCACGGTACTGGAAAGCAAGTACGTGTATTGGTACTTTGTACACCGGATGCTGAAGCTGCTGCAAAAGAAGCTGGTGCTGACTATGTTGGTCTTGACGAATATATTGAAAAGATCAAAGGTGGATGGACTGATATTGATGTGATTATCACTATGCCATCTATCATGGGTAAAATTGGTGCACTCGGTCGTGTACTCGGTCCTCGTGGATTGATGCCGAACCCGAAGAGTGGTACCGTAACTATGGATGTTGCTAAAGCTGTAAGAGAAGTAAAACAAGGCAAGATTGACTTCAAAGTTGATAAGAGCGGTATTGTTCATACTTCAATTGGTAAGGTTTCATTCACTGCAGAGCAGATTCGCGACAACGCGAAAGAATTCATCTCTACATTGAATAAGTTGAAACCGACTGCAGCCAAGGGTACATATATTAAGAGTATTTATCTTTCTAGTACAATGAGTGCGGGTATCAAAATTGACCCGAAATCAGTAGAGGAAATCTAATAAAACAGAGTAACAATGAGAAAGGAAGATAAAAATACGATTATTGAGCAGATTGCTGCTACAGTACAGGAATATGGTCACTTCTATTTGGTAGATACAACAGCTATGAATGCTGCTGCAACAAGTGAATTGAGAAGAGCTTGTTTCAAGGCTGACATCAAATTGATGGTAGTCAAGAATACATTGCTTCATAAAGCACTTGAAAGCATTGAAGGTGATTTCTCTCCTCTTTACGATTCTTTGAAAGGTACAACAGCTGTGATGTTTTGCAATGTTGCAAACGCACCTGCTAAACTGATCAAGGATAAATCTAAAGATGGTATTCCGGGACTGAAAGCCGCATACGCAGAAGAAAGCTTCTATGTTGGTGCTGACCAGTTGGATGCTCTCGTAGCTATTAAGAGTAAAAATGAAGTTATTGCCGATATCGTTGCCCTGTTGCAATCACCGGCCAAGAATGTTATTTCTGCTCTTCAATCAGGTGGCAACACCCTTCACGGAGTTCTCAAAACTCTTGGTGAAAGATAATTATAACACATTTTATTTAGTAAATTAAACATTAAAATCATACAAAAAATGGCAGATTTGAAAGCTTTTGCAGAACAATTAGTTAACTTGACAGTAAAAGAAGTTAATGAACTTGCAACTATCCTTAAAGAAGAATATGGTATTGAACCTGCTGCTGCAGCTGTAGCTGTTGCTGCTGGTCCTGCAGCTGGTGCTGCTGCCGCAGAAGAAAAATCTTCTTTCGACGTAGTATTGAAGAGCGCTGGTGCAGCTAAACTTCAGGTTGTTAAGGCCGTTAAAGAAGCTTGTGGTCTTGGCTTGAAAGAAGCTAAGGACATGGTAGACGGTGCTCCTAGTGTAGTAAAAGAAGGTTTGGCTAAAGACGAAGCAGAATCATTGAAGAAAACATTGGAAGAAGCTGGAGCTGAAGTTGAACTTAAATAACATTAGCCTGGTTATCAGGTAATTCGGTTAAGAATCCTTCACAAGAGGATTCTTAACCTTTTTGTGTATATATTTAAAATTAAGTTCTCCAAATTCATTGACAGATGTCTTCAAATACTGTAAATCAAAGAGTTAATTTTGCTTCGACTAAGAATCCGCTTGAATATCCGGATTTCCTGGAAGTACAATTGAAGTCATTCCAAGACTTTCTACAACTAGATACCCCACCTGAGAAGCGTAAAAAAGAGGGATTGTATAAAGTATTTGCCGAAAACTTCCCAATTGCCGACACAAGAAACAATTTTGTTCTTGAGTTTCTGGACTATTATATTGATCCGCCGCGCTATACCATTGATGATTGTATAGAGCGTGGGCTCACATATAGTGTTCCATTGAAAGCGAAACTCAAGCTTTACTGTACAGACCCCGATCATGAGGATTTCGATACAGTGATTCAAGATGTGTTCCTTGGTCCTATACCTTACATGACTGACAAGGCAACTTTTGTCATCAATGGTGCTGAGCGTGTAGTTGTGTCGCAGCTTCACCGTTCTCCGGGCGTATTCTTCGGTCAGAGTGTACATGCTAATGGTACAAAGTTGTACTCAGCCCGTATCATCCCGTTTAAGGGATCATGGATTGAGTTTGCTACCGATATTAACAACGTAATGTACGCTTATATTGATCGTAAGAAGAAATTGCCTGTTACTACGCTGTTAAGAGCTATCGGCTTTGAGAACGACAAGGACATTCTTGAGATTTTTAACCTGGCTGAAGATGTGAAGGTTAATAAGACCAATCTCAAGAAGGTAGTAGGTCGTAAACTGGCTGCGCGTGTCTTGAAAACCTGGATTGAAGATTTCGTTGATGAAGATACCGGTGAAGTTGTTTCTATTGAACGTAATGAAGTCATTATCGACCGTGAAACAGTAATCGAACCGGAACATATAGATGAAATAATTGACTCGGGCGTTCAAAACATCCTTATTCACAAGGAAGAACCGAACCAGTCCGACTACTCTATTATATATAATACCCTTCAGAAGGACCCGAGTAACTCGGAAAAGGAGGCTGTGCTTTATATCTACCGTCAGTTGCGTAATGCAGACCCTGCCGATGATGCCAGTGCCCGTGAAGTTATTAATAACCTGTTCTTCTCTGAAAAACGGTATGACCTTGGTGATGTAGGTCGTTATAGAATCAATAAGAAATTGAACCTGACGACAGACATGGACGTGCGTGTCCTCACTAAAGAAGATATTATCGAGATCATCAAATATCTGATTGAGCTGATTAACTCAAAAGCAGATGTAGATGATATCGACCACTTGAGCAACCGTCGCGTACGTACTGTAGGCGAACAGTTGTCCAATCAGTTCGCTGTCGGTTTGGCACGTATGTCACGTACCATCCGCGAACGAATGAACGTTCGTGACAATGAGGTGTTTACTCCGATTGACCTGATCAATGCGAAGACTATTTCTTCTGTGATCAATTCATTCTTCGGAACTAACGCATTGTCACAGTTTATGGACCAGACAAACCCGTTGGCTGAAATCACTCACAAACGTCGTATGTCTGCTCTTGGTCCTGGTGGTTTGTCTCGTGAACGTGCCGGATTTGAGGTTCGTGACGTTCACTATACACACTACGGACGCCTTTGTCCGATTGAAACACCGGAAGGTCCGAATATCGGTTTGATTTCGTCACTTTGTGTGTTTGCCAAGATCAATGATCTCGGCTTTATTGAAACTCCTTACCGTAAGGTAGATAACGGAAAGGTAGATCTGTCTGAGAACGGACTCGTTTACCTGACGGCTGAAGAAGAAGAAGCTAAGATCATAGCACAGGGTAATGCTCCGTTGAATGATGACGGTACATTTATCCGTAATAAGGTTAAGTCTCGTCAGGATGCCGATTATCCGGTTGTAGAACCTTCGGAAGTAGAGTTGATGGACGTTGCTCCTCAACAGATTGCTTCTATCGCTGCATCTTTGATTCCCTTCCTTGAACATGATGACGCTAACCGTGCGTTGATGGGATCGAACATGATGCGTCAGGCTGTTCCTTTGCTGAGAAGCGAAGCTCCAATCGTAGGTACAGGTATTGAACGCCAGCTGGTACGTGATTCACGTACTCAGATTGCTGCCGAAGGTGATGGAGTGATTGATTTTGTAGATGCTACTACTATTCGTATTCTATACGATCGTACAGAAGATGAAGAGTTTGTAAGTTTTGAGCCGGCATTAAAAGAATATAGAATACCGAAGTTCCGTAAAACGAACCAGAATATGACAATCGACCTTCGGCCAACTTGCAATAAAGGTGATCGTGTGACGAAAGGTCAGATTCTGACAGAAGGTTATTCTACTGAAAATGGAGAACTCGCTTTGGGTAAGAATCTGTTGGTTGCTTACATGCCTTGGAAAGGTTATAATTACGAGGATGCTATCGTGTTGAATGAACGTGTGGTTCGTGAAGACTTGCTGACTTCAGTACACGTAGAAGAGTATTCACTCGAAGTTCGTGAAACCAAGCGAGGAATGGAAGAGTTGACTTCTGATATTCCTAACGTGAGTGAGGAAGCCACTAAGGATTTGGACGAGAATGGTATCGTACGTGTCGGTGCACGTATTCAGCCGGGTGATATATTGATTGGTAAGATTACACCGAAAGGTGAATCTGATCCTTCTCCGGAAGAAAAATTGCTTCGTGCTATCTTTGGTGATAAAGCCGGTGATGTGAAAGATGCTTCTTTGAAAGCATCTCCTTCTCTGAAGGGGGTAATTATTGATAAGAAACTGTTCTCACGTGTCATCAAGAATCGTAGTTCTAAGTTGGCTGATAAGGCGTTGCTTCCGAAAATTGACGATGAATTTGAGTCTAAGGTAGCTGACTTGAAACGTATCTTGGTAAAGAAATTGATGGTATTGACAGAAGGAAAGGTATCTCAGGGCGTGAAAGACTACTTGGGAGCTGAAGTCATAGCTAAAGGCTCTAAGTTTAGTGCTTCTGACTTCGATTCACTTGATTTCACTGCGATTCAGCTGAGCGACTGGACCAATGATGATCATGCGAATGGTATGATTCGTGACTTGATCCTGAACTTTATCAAGAAGTACAAAGAACTTGATGCTGAACTGAAGCGTAAAAAGTTCGCTATCACAATTGGTGATGAACTGCCTGCAGGTATCATTCAGATGGCGAAAGTATATATTGCTAAAAAACGTAAGATTGGTGTAGGTGATAAGATGGCCGGACGTCACGGTAATAAAGGTATTGTGTCACGTGTTGTTCGTCAAGAAGACATGCCGTTCCTTGAAGATGGAACTCCGGTAGACATTGTATTGAACCCGTTGGGTGTGCCTTCTCGTATGAATATCGGTCAGATTTTTGAGGCTGTTCTCGGACGTGCCGGAAAGAATTTGGGTGTGAAGTTCGCTACGCCGATTTTTGACGGTGCAACTTTGGATGACTTGAACGAGTGGACAGACAAAGCCGGTCTACCACGCTATTGCAAAACTTATCTTTGTGATGGTGGTACAGGCGAACGCTTTGACCAACCAGCAACCGTAGGTGTTACCTATATGTTGAAACTCGGTCACATGGTTGAAGACAAGATGCACGCACGTTCTATCGGACCATACTCATTGATTACTCAGCAACCTCTTGGTGGTAAAGCTCAGTTTGGTGGTCAGCGTTTCGGAGAGATGGAGGTTTGGGCACTCGAAGGTTTCGGTGCATCGCATATTCTCCAGGAGATCCTGACAATCAAGTCGGACGACGTTGTTGGACGTTCTAAGGCTTACGAAGCCATTGTAAAGGGCGAACCCATGCCACAGCCGGGTATTCCGGAATCTCTGAACGTGTTGTTGCACGAATTAAGAGGATTGGGCCTGAGCATCAATTTGGAATAATGAACTAATGTGCCAATATGCCAATGTATCGATCAAGGTACATTGGCTGTGGCATTTCATAATTAGCATATTTTCTTATTGGCACATTGGCATCAGCCAATCGGCACATTATTTAGTTAATTAGCATATTATATAATTATAAAAGTATGGCTTTTAGAAAAGAAAATAAGATCAAGAGCAATTTCTCGAAAATCTCTATCGGTTTGGCTTCTCCGGAAGAAATCCTTGAGAATTCGAGTGGTGAAGTATTAAAGCCTGAAACCATCAACTATCGTACATACAAACCTGAGCGTGACGGTTTGTTCTGCGAGCGTATCTTCGGCCCGATCAAAGACTACGAATGCCATTGCGGTAAATATAAACGCATCCGTTATAAAGGTATTGTCTGCGACCGTTGTGGTGTAGAAGTTACTGAAAAGAAAGTACGTCGCGAACGTATGGGACATATCCAGCTTGTCGTGCCTGTAGCTCACATCTGGTATTTCCGTTCGCTGCCTAATAAGATCGGTTATTTGTTGGGACTCCCCACCAAGAAACTCGATTCTATCATTTACTACGAACGCTATGTTGTCATTCAGCCGGGTGTGAAAGCTGAAGACGGTATCGCCGAATTTGATCTGTTGTCAGAAGAAGAATACTTGGATATTCTTGATACTCTTCCTAAAGATAATCAGTATCTGGAAGATACAGACCCCAACAAGTTTATTGCTAAAATGGGAGCCGAAGCGATCTATGATCTGCTTGCCCGTCTCGATCTTGATGCATTATCGTATGAGTTGCGTCACCGTGCCGGAAACGATGCTTCGCAACAGCGTAAGAATGAGGCTTTGAAGCGTCTTCAGGTGGTAGAATCATTCCGTGCATCACGTGGGCGTAATAAACCTGAATGGATGATTGTACGTATTGTACCGGTAATTCCGCCCGAACTTCGTCCGTTGGTTCCGTTGGATGGAGGGCGTTTCGCTACATCCGATTTGAACGATCTTTATCGTCGTGTGATTATCCGTAACAATCGTTTGAAACGATTGATTGAGATTAAGGCCCCCGAGGTGATTCTCCGTAATGAGAAACGTATGCTTCAGGAATCTGTCGATTCACTGTTTGATAATTCACGTAAATCCAGTGCAGTTAAGACTGATGCCAACCGCCCGTTGAAGTCTTTGTCTGACAGCCTGAAAGGTAAGCAAGGACGTTTTCGTCAAAACTTGTTGGGTAAGCGTGTTGACTATTCGGCCCGTTCGGTAATTGTTGTTGGCCCGGAGTTGAGAATGCATGAATGTGGTATTCCTAAACTGATGGCTGCCGAACTGTACAAGCCGTTCATTATCCGTAAGTTGATCGAGCGAGGTATCGTAAAGACCGTGAAGTCTGCTAAGAAGATCGTGGACCGTAAGGAACCGGTGATCTGGGATATTCTTGAACACGTAATGAAAGGTCATCCAGTATTGTTGAACCGTGCTCCGACACTTCACCGTTTGGGTATTCAGGCTTTCCAGCCTAAGATGATCGAAGGTAAAGCTATCCAATTGCATCCGTTGGCATGTACAGCGTTCAATGCCGACTTTGATGGTGACCAGATGGCTGTTCACTTGCCTTTGAGCAATGAGGCAGTACTTGAAGCACAAATGTTGATGCTGGCTTCTCACAATATTCTGAATCCTGCAAATGGTGCTCCTATTACCGTTCCTTCACAGGATATGGTGCTTGGTTTGTACTATATCACCAAACTCCGTAAAGGCGCCAAAGGTGAGGGACTCACATTCTATGGACCCGAAGAAGCGTTGATAGCTTACAATGAAGGTAAAGTAGATATTCACGCTCCGGTGAAGGTTATCGTAAAAGACCTTGACGAAAATGGAAATATCGTTGATGTAATGCGTGAGACTTCAGTAGGTCGTGTAATTGTGAACGAAATTGTTCCGCCTGAAGTCGGATACATCAATACTATTATTTCAAAGAAATCATTGCGTGACATTATTAGTGCTGTAATCAAAGCTTGTGGTGTTGCTCGGACTGCTGACTTCCTTGATGGAATTAAAAATTTAGGCTACAAGATGGCCTTTCAGGGTGGTCTGTCATTCAACTTGGGTGATATCATTATCCCGAAAGAGAAAGAGACACTCGTTCAGAGAGGTTATGAAGAGGTAGAGCAGGTGATCAGTAACTATAATATGGGTTTCATCACCAATAATGAACGTTATAACCAGGTAATTGATATCTGGACACATGTAAACTCAGAATTGTCTAATATCTTGATGAAGACTATTTCTTCAGATGATCAGGGTTTCAACTCTGTGTACATGATGCTTGATTCCGGTGCCCGTGGTTCTAAAGAGCAGATCCGTCAGCTCTCCGGTATGCGTGGTTTGATGGCAAAACCGCAGAAGGCAGGTGCTGAAGGTGGTCAGATCATCGAGAATCCTATCTTGTCTAACTTTAAAGAGGGACTTTCTGTGTTGGAGTACTTTATCTCTACTCACGGTGCCCGTAAAGGTTTGGCGGATACCGCTTTGAAGACTGCCGATGCGGGATACTTGACTCGTCGTCTGGTTGACGTTTCGCATGATGTGATTATTAATGAAGAAGACTGCGGTACGCTTCGCGGACTGGTTTGTACTGACCTCAAGAACAATGACGAAGTTATTGCTACTCTGTACGAACGTATCCTCGGACGTGTATCCGTACACGATATTATTCATCCTCAGACCGGTGAATTACTGGTTGCCGGTGGTGAAGAAATTACAGAAGATATCGCCAAGAAGATTCAGGAATCTCCGATTGAAAGCGTTGAGATTCGTTCGGTATTGACTTGCGAATCGAAGAAGGGTGTTTGTGCGAAGTGTTACGGTCGTAACCTGGCTACGAACCATATGGTTCAGAAAGGTGAGGCTGTCGGTGTAATCGCTGCCCAGTCTATCGGTGAACCGGGTACACAGTTGACATTGCGTACATTCCATGCTGGTGGTACGGCTGCCAACATTGCGGCCAATGCAAGTATTGTTGCTAAAAATAATGCCCGTTTGGAATTTGAAGAACTCCGTACGGTAGATATTGTGGACGAAACTGGTGAGGCTGCCAAAGTGGTAGTAGGTCGTTTGGCTGAGGTTCGTTTCATTGATGTCAATACAGGCATTGTACTTTCTACCCATAACGTTCCTTACGGTTCTACACTTTATGTAGCCGATGGTGAAGTGGTAGAAAAAGGTAAACTGATTGCGAAATGGGATCCATTCAACGCTGTTATCATAACCGAAGCTACCGGTAAGATTGAGTTTGAGGGTGTCATTGAAAATGTTACTTATAAGATTGAATCGGATGAAGCGACCGGACTTCGAGAAATTATTATTATTGAGTCTAAAGATAAGACTAAAGTACCTTCGGCTCACATCCTGACCGAAGACGGTGATCTTATCCGTACATATAATTTACCTGTAGGTGGACACGTAGTGATCGAAAACGGCCAAAAGGTGAAAGCAGGTGAGGTAATCGTTAAGATTCCGCGTGCTGTGGGTAAGGCTGGTGATATTACCGGTGGTCTTCCCCGTGTTACTGAGTTGTTTGAAGCACGTAACCCGTCGAATCCTGCCGTCGTATCCGAAATCGATGGAGAGGTTACTATGGGTAAAGTGAAACGCGGTAATCGCGAAATCATCGTTACATCTAAGACCGGTGAAGTGAAGAAATACCTTGTTCCGCTGTCTAAGCAGATTCTGGTACAGGAGAATGACTACGTTCGTGCAGGTACTCCATTGTCCGATGGTGCTACGACTCCGGCTGATATTTTGGCTATTAAAGGTCCTACGGCTGTACAGGAATACATCGTGAATGAAGTTCAGGACGTATATCGTTTACAGGGTGTGAAGATCAATGATAAGCATTTTGAGATCATTGTTCGCCAGATGATGCGTAAAGTGACTATCGACGAACCGGGTGATACACGCTTCCTTGAACAGCAGGTAGTGGACAAACTCGAGTTCATGGAAGAGAACGACCGCATTTGGGGTAAGAAAGTGGTTGTAGATGCCGGAGATTCTGAAAACCTGAAAGCCGGTCAGATTGTCACAGCCCGCAAGTTGCGTGACGAAAACAGTATGCTGAAACGCCGTGACCTTAAACCGGTTGAGGTGCGTGATGCTGTTGCTGCAACTTCTACCCAGATTCTTCAGGGTATTACTCGTGCCGCATTGCAAACTTCAAGCTTCATGTCTGCCGCTTCTTTCCAGGAGACAACTAAGGTACTGAATGAGGCTGCTATCAATGGTAAGATAGATAAGTTGGAAGGTATGAAGGAGAATGTAATTTGCGGTCATTTGATTCCGGCCGGTACAGGTCTTCGCGAGTTTGACAAGATCATTGTAGGTTCTAAAGAAGAATACGATCGTATTCTGGCTAATAAGAAGACAGTGCTTGACTATAATGAAGTAGAATAATACAATTCAATTGACTATAGCTGAAAAAGAGCAATTGCCGTAAAGGTGATTGCTCTTTTTTTAGTTTATGTTACGTTACCGGATGAAGCGATTGGTCAATTTGCTTTTTGACATTAGCCAAACGATGGCGTAACATGTCAGGAATACAATACAGGCCATACAAATAATTCGTACAGTATACGGCAGCAACTCTGTATCCAGTAAATCGTAAGCAATGAATACAAATACATAATGGCTCAGATAAATGCCGAATGCGAGTGATGCCATGTGTGATAACCTGTGGTTTGAAGGTACTTTTATCTTCTGTACGATTACAAAAACCGGGAAGGTCATCATAAATACGTTGATACCTGCAAAGTACCATACAATTTCCAGATAAGCATAATTTCCTGGGAAGTAATTTTGTGTGATGACGTACCCATAAGATGTGATCAGGTATCCTGTCAGAAACATTGGGATGGTAATACTCAATAGTTTCTTCCAACTCCATTTCAGTGGATATTTTGTGAGATAATAAGCTAGCAGAAGATATCCGATAAAACCGGAGAAATAATAAAAGGTACCATAGTCATTCCAGTCACATACTCCCCATAGACCCATATTCCCGTAATTGCCCTGATAGCCTAGTGCTGGAGCGAATATTTTTACATACGGAGCAATCAGGCTGATTCCCCAAATGCCTAAGAATAATTTTAGTTCCTTCTTTGAAACTTTTTCCAACCAACCGCTGATAATAGGCATTATCAAATATAACCCAATCAACATATAAAGATACCACAACGGGACTGTGTCAAAATTGAAATTAAATATAAATGTATATAGTTTGAACCATAAAGCTTCAAGACTGTGATCTGGCATCGAGATCAGTGGATTTTGAGTATCGGGATTGATATAGTTCAGATATATGAAATACAAAACAGGCAAGACCAGTGACCAGAAAATCATTGGAGGGATCAGGCGTCCTATCCTTTTCTTATAGAACGCTGCCATGTCGGTTTGTACGGGTAATAGCAATACCCCAGTCATCATAACAAAAATGGGAACACACGGGCGCATCAGGCTTCCCCAAAACACTCCTGTTAAGAACGATTCCCGATTGGCATCAAATTGGCCGATAAATGCATCGCAACTATGCGAGAAAACAACAAAGAAACAGGCGAGTACCCTTAACAGGTCAATCCAACCTATATTCTCTTTCTTTTTTAATTCCATGATATAATTGATTTAAATGTGTTAATGTGAACAATGTACAATCTGTGCTGCTGTCATTATTATTAAATTCATTCTATTGCCTTTACTTTGTTCAGGTTGGGTAATGTGTTCCCCCCGATAGAAGCCGGTTTACTTTGGAGCGTCTTGGTTGAATGCGTCGGAAACCTTGTTTTTGTATTGTGTATACCGTTCACGGAATGATAATGGCAATCGTCTTCTATGTTTGCGGTGAAATTTCTGATATGTGTTCTGGTGAATGATTTCTCTCCACTCGGACGGTTCCATATTACTTTTATGGAGTCCGATAATTATTCTGATAGAAATGGTGTGAAATAATATATTTTTCCAAGTTGTTGCAAACTTCTCACTTGGGCTGCTATAGTGTAATGTTTCCGTGTCGAGTGTGATGCCTCCTTCATACGAAAAAGAAGTCGGGATTCTTTTTGCATTCACCGTCCGGTGAGATTGTGTGATGATTTCCCCTTCTGTGGACGAGGGGTAATTGGAATAGATTTCTTCCAGTAGTAACAGCTGTTTTTTAGTAAGCCGACAGAGCGCTCTAAGGAGCATGGGCAACAAACAGATTCCTTCGTCCGATATTTTAAATTGCTTTTTTATACTGTAATTAATATTTTTCATAGGTCTTAAGATTTTCTTTTGGACAAAGATAATCTCTTTTACCAAGTGTTACAATGTGTCTATTCGAAAAACAGATCAGATTTTACTGTTTTCAGCGTCCGGTTTATCAATAGTCGTTAATTCCCTCTTTATTTACCGAACATTCCTGTGCCTGCAGCGTTCCTATATCAAAACAATATAAATCAAGCATTATGAATTTTATCTGGTACATTTTGATAGGTATCCTTGCCGGTTATTTTGCCGGTAAGATAATGCGTGGAGGAGGATTCGGCCTTTTGGTCAATCTCTTATTAGGGATTATAGGCGGTGTGCTGGGCGGTTGGGTGTTTGCCCTTCTGGGACTGGCAGCAACCGGAATTATTGGTAGTCTGATTACTTCGGTTGTCGGCGCGATCTTATTTCTCTGGATAGCCTCCTTCTTCAGCCGCTCCCGGTGAGGGGAGTATTTCTCGCAATGAGACAGTATCGTTTATTGTGGTTATATAAAAATTAATAGTTTATGGGAAGTGGAAATGCAAAATTCCTGGTAGGACTTGGAATCGGTTCTGCCATCGGTGCGCTGGTTTATCATTTTTCGCGCACGGCGAAAGCTAAAAAACTGAAAAATGATGTGTTCAATGCTCTTCATGAAATAGAGGCTGATGCCGAACTGGCAGTAGTCGAAGCAAAAGACAAAGCCGTGAAGGCTGGTGCCAAAGTAGCCGGAAAAGTAGCTGATAAAGCGACTGAGGTGAAAGAAAAATTGACACCTAACTCTTGATAGTGAGCGGTAGATAATGAACGGTGAACGGTAAATTGGAATGCACTAATTAATGTATTAAGTTTATCGTTCGCTGCTTATTGTTGATTACTGCTTTTAATATAGCCTGAGATAATTTAAAATCCCTTCCTGTTTTTTTCTTCAAATATCTGCTTTTTTCAGATATTGATTAAAAAATGCTTTGGATTCAAATAAAAAATTGTTTTCGTATGCCTTGCATTCTATGGAAAAGAGTGCAAGGCATTTGTCTTTACTATAAAACATAATCTGTATCTTTGTAGCAGAAGAATTAGAATCAATCAATAATAAAAGATATGGAAAATCAAAATCCCGATAATCAATTACAAATAGAATTAAAAGAGGAAGTGGCTCAAGGAACCTATGCGAATCTGGCTATCATTACACATTCAAGTTCGGAGTTTGTACTCGACTTTGTGCGTGTATTGCCCGGGTTGCCAAAAGCAGGAGTACAGTCGCGTGTGATTCTTGCTCCCGAACATGCCAAACGTTTGCAAAGGGCGCTTGAAGAAAATATAGCTAAATATGAACGTGCATTCGGTCCTATCCGATTGCAGGAAGACGGAGTGGATACTCCTCCCATATTAGATATAAAAGGAGAAGCCTGAAAATAAAAAGGGTGTAGCCATCCGGTGCGATGGGTGTAGCCATTCGAGAGGGAGGGTGTAGCCTTAATGTACGGATGGCTACACCTAAAAATCTTTCTGATGAAATGATTTTCCGGAAATAAGCTCTTAAAAATTAAAAAAAAGATGTAGTGCATTGATTATTCAAATATTATTCGTATTTTTGCAGCCCAAAATGTATAGTTACGAAATTAATATAACAATAATATAAATTAAAAAACAATTTAAAATGCCTACAATTCAGCAATTAGTAAGAAAAGGACGCGAAGTGCTGGTCGAGAAAAGTAAATCTCCGGCCTTGGATTCTTGTCCTCAAAGACGTGGCGTTTGCGTGAGAGTATATACTACTACTCCGAAAAAGCCGAACTCTGCAATGCGTAAAGTAGCTCGTGTGCGTTTGACTAACCAGAAAGAGGTGAACTCTTACATTCCGGGAGAAGGACACAACTTGCAGGAGCACTCAATCGTACTGGTTCGCGGTGGTCGTGTGAAAGACCTTCCGGGTGTACGTTACCACATCGTTCGCGGTACTCTTGATACAGCAGGTGTAGCCGGACGTACTCAGAGACGTTCTAAATACGGAGCTAAGCGTCCGAAACCGGGACAAGCAGCACCGGCTAAGAAGAAATAATCCGGAGTGATTCCGAATTCGATTTATTTTAATTAAAAGTAATAACTTTCGTTTTAGTTTGTTGGAATAAGCTATAAAGGTTGAGTAAATTCCCCGGAGGGGGAGTTGAAGACGTCAAGAAATAGACAACCAAGAACAAAAACATTATTTTTCGAACAAATGAGAAAAGCAAAACCAAAAAAACGCGTTATCCTTCCGGATCCCGTGTTCAATGACCAGAAGGTTTCTAAATTTGTAAACCATCTGATGTATGATGGAAAGAAGAACACTTCTTATGAAATCTTTTACGCTGCACTGGAAACAGTAAAAGCAAAACTTCCTAACGAAGAAAAAACTGCTCTTGAAATCTGGAAGAAAGCGTTAGATAACGTAACTCCTCAAGTTGAAGTAAAATCACGCCGTGTGGGTGGTGCAACTTTCCAGGTTCCTACCGAAATTCGCCCGGATCGTAAAGAATCAATCTCAATGAAGAACCTGATTCTGTTCGCTCGCAAGAGAGGCGGTAAATCTATGGCTGATAAATTGGCTGCTGAAATCATGGATGCATTCAATGAACAAGGCGGTGCTTTCAAACGTAAAGAAGATATGCACAGAATGGCTGAAGCTAACCGTGCATTTGCTCATTTCAGATTCTAATTACTATAAGAAATACCTATTTGATTAAAAACTTAAAGTAAAGGAAAAAGAAAATGGCAAAGAATGATTTACATTTGACTCGTAATATCGGTATCATGGCTCACATCGATGCCGGAAAGACAACAACTTCTGAACGTATCCTGTTCTACACCGGATTGACTCACAAAATCGGAGAGGTACACGATGGTGCTGCAACAATGGACTGGATGGAGCAAGAGCAGGAACGTGGTATTACTATCACTTCTGCCGCTACAACTACTCGTTGGAAGTATGCTGGTGATACTTATAAAATCAACCTGATTGACACTCCGGGACACGTGGACTTTACTGCTGAGGTAGAACGTTCACTTCGTATCCTTGATGGTGCTGTTGCTGCTTACTGTGCTGTAGGTGGTGTAGAACCTCAGTCGGAAACTGTATGGCGTCAGGCTGACAAATATAACGTACCGCGTATCGCTTACGTTAACAAAATGGACCGTTCGGGTGCTGACTTCTTTGAAGTTGTTCGCCAGATGAAGGCTGTTTTGGGTGCAAATCCGTGTCCGGTTGTTATTCCTATCGGTGCAGAAGAAAACTTCAAAGGATTGGTTGATCTGATCAAAATGAAAGCTATCTACTGGCACGATGAAACAATGGGTGCTGACTATACCATAGAAGAAATTCCTGCTAATCTCGTTGACGAAGCCAACGAATGGAGAGATAAAATGCTTGAAAAAGTAGCTGAATTTGATGATGCGTTGATGGAAAAATACTTTGATGATCCTTCTACTATTACAGAAGAAGAAGTATTGAGAGCTCTTCGCAATGCAACTGTTCAGATGGCTGTAGTTCCGATGTTGTGCGGTTCTTCATTCAAGAATAAGGGCGTACAGACTTTGCTTGACTATGTTTGTGCTTTCTTGCCTTCTCCGTTGGATGCTGAAAACGTAGTTGGTACAAACCCTGATACCGGTGCCGAAGAAGATCGTAAACCGAGCGAAGACGATAAAACTTCAGCTTTGGCATTTAAGATCGCTACTGACCCGTATGTAGGACGTTTGACTTTCTTCCGTGTATACTCTGGTAAGATTGAAGCCGGTTCTTATATCTACAACTCTCGTTCAGGTAAGAAAGAACGTGTTTCTCGTCTGTTCCAGATGCACTCAAACAAACAGAATCCGGTAGAAGTGATTGGTGCCGGTGATATTGGTGCCGGTGTAGGTTTCAAGGATATTCACACTGGTGATACACTGTGTGACGAAACAGCTCCGATCGTTCTTGAGTCAATGGACTTCCCGGAACCGGTAATCGGTATTGCTGTGGAACCGAAAACTCAGAAGGATATGGACAAACTGTCTAACGGTTTGGCTAAACTGGCTGAAGAAGACCCGACATTCACAGTGAAAACTGACGAACAGACAGGTCAGACAGTTATTTCCGGTATGGGTGAGCTTCACTTGGATATCATTATCGACCGTCTGAAACGTGAATTCAAAGTAGAATGTAACCAGGGTAAACCTCAGGTTAACTACAAAGAGGCTATCACTAAGACAGTTAACTTGCGTGAGGTTTATAAGAAACAATCTGGTGGTCGTGGTAAGTTCGCTGATATTATTGTGAACATCGGCCCGGTTGATGAAGACTTTACTCAAGGTGGTCTGCAGTTCGTTGATGAAGTGAAGGGTGGTAACATTCCTAAGGAATTCATTCCTTCAGTTCAGAAAGGTTTCCAGACTGCAATGAAGAATGGTGTGCTGGCTGGCTATCCGCTGGATTCATTGAAAGTGACTTTGGTCGATGGTTCATTCCACCCGGTTGACTCTGACCAGTTGTCTTTCGAAATTTGTGCTATCCAGGCATATAAGAATGCTTGTGCTAAGGCAGGTCCTGTATTGATGGAGCCTATCATGAAGCTGGAAGTCGTTACTCCGGAAGAAAACATGGGTGACGTTATCGGTGACTTGAACAAACGCCGTGGCCAGGTTGAAGGTATGGAGTCAAGCCGTTCAGGAGCCCGTATCGTAAAAGCAATGGTTCCGTTGGCAGAAATGTTCGGTTACGTAACCGCATTGCGTACTATCACTTCTGGTCGTGCCACTTCATCAATGGTATACTCTCATCACGCTCAGGTTTCTAGCTCTATCGCTAAAGCGGTATTGGAAGAAGTAAAAGGACGTGCTGATTTACTCTAAAATATCTTAAGCAGCAGGCTAGCGAATGACTCTTAGCCTGCCGCTTTATCTTATTTATAAATTTATTAATTAAAAGAACTAATGAGTCAGAAAATTAGAATTAAACTGAAATCTTACGACCACAACTTGGTTGACAAATCAGCTGAGAAGATCGTTAGAACAGTGAAGGCTACCGGTGCTATTGTTAGCGGACCGATTCCCCTTCCGACGCACAAGCGTATCTTTACAGTAAACCGCTCTACTTTCGTTAACAAGAAATCAAGAGAGCAGTTTGAACTTTCTTCATTCAAGAGACTGATCGATATCTATAGCTCAACAGCTAAGACTGTAGATGCTCTGATGAAGTTAGAGTTGCCGAGTGGTGTAGAAGTAGAAATTAAAGTGTAGTATTTAAAAATTAGTGAAATGCCAGGATTATTAGGAAAAAAAATCGGAATGACATCCGTTTTCAGTGCCGATGGTAAGAATGTACCATGCACTGTTATCGAAGCAGGTCCTTGTGTTGTTACTCAGGTAAAGACCGTAGAGAAAGATGGCTATGCAGCCGTTCAGTTGGGTTTCCAGGACAAAAAGGAAAAACATACAACTAAACCGTTGATGGGTCACTTCAAAAAGGCTGGAGTAACACCGAAGAGACACTTGGCCGAGTTCAAGGAATTTGAAAACGAGTTAAATCTGGGTGATACTGTTACAGTAGAACTGTTCGACGGCGCAGACTATGTAGACGTTGTTGGTACTTCTAAAGGTAAAGGCTTCCAGGGTGTAGTTAAAAGACATGGCTTTGGTGGTGTAGGTCAATCTACTCACGGTCAGCACAACCGTGCCCGTAAACCGGGTTCTATCGGTGCTTGTTCGTATCCTGCAAAAGTGTTCAAAGGAATGCGCATGGGCGGACAAATGGGTGGCGACAGAGTTACTGTTCAAAACTTACAGGTATTAAAAGTAATCGCGGAACACAATCTTCTTTTGATCAAGGGTTCTGTACCGGGTTGCAAAGGTTCAATCGTATTAATTGAAAAATAATGGAAGTTAACGTATATAACATTAAAGGTGAAGACACTGGAAGAAAGGTTACGTTAAACGAATCTATCTTCGGAATTGAGCCCAATGACCACGCTATCTATCTGGACGTAAAGCAATTTATGGCTAACCAGCGTCAGGGTACTCACAAGTCAAAAGAGAGAAGCGAAATCAGCGGATCTACTCGTAAAATCGGTCGTCAGAAAGGTGGCGGCGGTGCTCGTCGTGGTGACATGAATTCACCGGTACTCGTAGGTGGTGGACGTGTATTTGGTCCTAAACCAAGAGACTACTACTTCAAGCTGAATAAAAAAGTTAAGACATTGGCTCGTAAGTCAGCTTTGTCGTATAAAGCTCAGGACAACGCAATCGTAGTGGTAGAAGACTTCAACTTTGAGGCTCCGAAGACTAAGGTTTTCGTTGAAATGACAAAAAATCTTAAAGTTTCTGACAAAAAACTGCTTGTAGTTTTACCAGAAGCAAATAAAAATGTATATTTGTCAGCTCGTAACATCGAAGGTGCTAACGTTCAGACTATCTCAGGATTAAATACTTACAGAGTATTGAATGCTGGGGTTGTTGTGCTTACTGAAAGCTCTTTGAAGGCTATTGACAATATCTTAATCTAAAAAGGAGGCTTAAATAATGGGAATTATTATTAAACCGTTGGTGACAGAGAAAATGACTGCAATAACTGATAAGCTGAATCGTTTCGGCTTTATTGTACGTCCTGAAGCTAATAAACTGGAAATTAAGAGTGAAGTTGAAGCCCTTTATAATGTTACGGTAGTTGATGTGAATACTGTGAAGTATGCTGGCAAAAATAAGAGCCGTTATACAAAAGCAGGTATCATCAATGGTCGTACGAACGCTTTTAAGAAAGCCATCGTGACATTGAAAGAAGGAGATACTATTGATTTTTATAGCAATATTTAATAAAAATGGCAGTACGTAAATTTAAGCCCACAACACCGGGGCAAAGACATAAGATTATTGGTACTTTCGAGGAAATTACTGCATCAGTACCAGAAAAGTCGCTTGTATATGGTAAAAAATCATCTGGCGGTCGTAACAACGAAGGTAAGATGACAATGCGCTACTTAGGTGGCGGTCATAGAAAAGTGATCAGAATTGTCGATTTCAAGAGAAATAAAGACGGTGTTCCGGCAGTTGTAAAAACGATCGAATACGATCCGAACCGTTCGGCTCGTATCGCATTGTTATTTTATGCTGATGGTGAAAAAAGATATATTATTGCTCCCAATGGATTGCAAGTTGGTGCGACTTTGATGTCGGGAGAGAACGCTGCGCCTGAGATTGGTAATGCGCTTCCGCTTCAGAATATCCCGGTCGGTACAGTAATTCACAACATTGAATTGCGTCCGGGTCAGGGTGCTGCTCTGGTTAGATCAGCAGGTAACTTCGCTCAGCTGACTTCAAGAGAAGGTAAGTATTGTGTAATCAAATTGCCTTCAGGTGAAGTAAGACAAATACTTAGCACTTGTAAAGCTACTATCGGTAGTGTTGGTAACTCAGATCATGGATTGGAAAGCTCAGGTAAGGCAGGTCGCTCTCGTTGGCAGGGCCGTCGTCCTCGCAACCGTGGTGTTGTTATGAACCCGGTTGATCACCCGATGGGTGGTGGTGAAGGACGTGCTTCCGGAGGTCACCCAAGATCTCGTAAGGGATTGTACGCTAAGGGACTTAAGACTAGAGCTCCGAAGAAACAATCGTCTAAGTACATTATTGAGAGAAGAAAAAAGTAATCTGATTAATTGAGTAAACTATGAGTCGTTCATTAAAAAAAGGTCCATATATTAACGTAAAACTCGAAAAGAAAGTGCTTGCTATGAATGAATCAGGCAAGAAAGTTGTCGTTAAGACTTGGTCCAGAGCTTCAATGATTTCGCCTGATTTTGTAGGCCATACAGTTGCAGTTCACAACGGAAATAAATTTATTCCTGTATATGTTACCGAAAATATGGTAGGTCACAAGTTGGGTGAATTCGCTCCAACTCGTACATTCAGAGGACACGCTGGTAACAAGAAAAAATAACAGGATTTATCTGAAATAATAAAGTAATAAATATAATGGGAGCAAGAAAAAAAATATCGGCTGAAAAGAGAAAAGAAGCCCTTAAAACCATGTATTTTGCTAAATTGCAAAATGTTCCTACTTCTCCTCGTAAGATGCGTCTCGTGGCTGACATGATTCGTGGGATGGAAGTGAACAGAGCACTTGGCGTTTTGAAGTTTTCTTCAAAAGAAGCAGCTGCAAGAGTGGAAAAATTGTTGCGCTCTGCAATTGCTAACTGGGAGCAGAAAAACGAACGTAAAGCTGAAAGTGGCGAATTATTCGTAACGAAGATTTTTGTTGATGGTGGTGCTACACTCAAAAGAATGAGACCGGCTCCGCAGGGAAGAGGATACAGAATTCGCAAACGTTCAAATCACGTAACATTGTTCGTTGGTTCTAAAAGTAATAACGAAGATCAAAATTAAGGTAGATGGGACAAAAAGTTAATCCAATAAGCAACCGTTTAGGAATTATCAGAGGATGGGATTCTAACTGGTATGGTGGAAATGATTACGGTGACTCTTTGCTGGAAGATAGCAAGATCCGTAAATATCTTAATGCAAGACTTGCGAAAGCAAGTGTATCAAGAATCGTAATTGAACGTACGCTGAAGCTCGTTACTATTACTGTTTGCACTGCTCGTCCGGGTATTATTATCGGTAAAGGTGGCCAGGAAGTTGATAAGTTGAAGGAAGAGTTGAAAAAGGTTACCGACAAAGATATTCAAATCAATATCTTTGAAGTGAAAAGACCGGAACTGGATGCTGTGATTGTTGCTAACAACATCGCTCGTCAGGTAGAAGGTAAAATTGCCTATCGCCGTGCCATTAAAATGGCTATCGCAAATACAATGCGTATGGGTGCGGAAGGTATCAAAATTCAGATTTCAGGACGTTTGAATGGAGCTGAAATGGCCCGTTCTGAAATGTATAAGGAAGGAAGAACTCCGTTGCACACTTTCAGAGCAGACATCGACTATTGCCATGCAGAAGCATTGACAAAAGTGGGTCTTCTCGGTATTAAAGTTTGGATCTGTAGAGGTGAAGTTTTTGGTAAGAGAGAATTAGCTCCCAACTTTACACAAAGCAAAGAGAGTGGTCGTGGAAACAATGGTGGAAACAACGGCGGCGGAAAGAACTTCAAAAGAAAGAAAAATAATCGCTAAACGAATTTGAATTTTAGGAAACTATGTTACAACCGAAAAAGACAAAATTCAGAAGACAACAAAAGGGCCGCGCTAAAGGTAATGCACAGAGAGGCAACCAGCTCGCTTTTGGATCTTTTGGTATTAAGGCTTTAGAAACTAAATGGATCACAGGCCGACAGATTGAAGCTGCTCGTATTGCAGTGACAAGATATATGCAACGTCAGGGACAGATTTGGATTCGTATTTTCCCGGATAAACCGATTACTAGAAAACCTGCTGATGTACGTATGGGTAAAGGTAAGGGTAGCCCCGAAGGATTCGTGGCTCCGGTTACACCAGGTAGAATTATTATTGAAGCTGAAGGAGTATCTTACGAGATCGCGAAAGAAGCTTTGCGTTTGGCAGCTCAGAAACTTCCGATTACTACGAAGTTTGTCGTGAGACGTGATTATGATATTCAAAATCAAAATGCGTAAGGTTTATGAAAATTGCAGAAATTAAAGAAATGTCTACTAATGATTTGGTAGAAAGAGTAGAAGCAGAAGTGGTTAATTACAACCAAATGGTTATCAATCATTCTATTTCTCCTTTGGAAAATCCTGCGCAGATCAAACAATTACGCAGGACGATTGCGCGTATGAGAACAGAGTTACGCCAAAGAGAACTTAACAATAAATGATCAGCTTGATGGAAGCAAGAAATTTAAGAAAAGAAAGAACAGGGGTTGTGCTGAGCAATAAGATGGAAAAAACCATTACCGTTGCTGCTAAGTTCAAGGAAAAACACCCTATATATGGTAAGTTCGTTAGCAAAACGAAGAAGTACCATGCTCACGATGAAAAGAATGAATGCAATGTAGGTGATACTGTACGCATCATGGAAACTCGTCCTTTGAGCAAGACTAAAAGATGGAGATTAGTAGAAATAATTGAAAGAGCTAAGTAATTATGATACAAGTAGAATCCAGACTTACAGTATGTGACAACAGTGGAGCTAAAGAAGCCCTGTGTATCCGCGTTTTGGGTGGTACAGGTCGTCGTTACGCTTCAGTGGGGGATGTTATTGTCGTTTCTGTAAAGAGCGTCATCCCTTCAAGTGATGTTAAAAAGGGTGCAGTGTCAAAAGCTTTGATCGTACGTACTAAGAAAGAGATCCGTCGTCCCGATGGTTCTTATATACGTTTTGATGATAATGCTTGCGTGTTGTTGAATAATGCAGGTGAAATTAGAGGTAGTCGTATTTTCGGTCCTGTAGCAAGAGAACTTCGTGCTACAAACATGAAAGTTGTGTCACTTGCGCCTGAGGTACTTTAATTTTGTAAAAGATTTAAGTAATGAGTAAATTACATATTAAAAAAGGCGATACAGTTTACGTAAATGCTGGTGAAGACAAAGGTAAAACTGGTCGTGTATTGAAGGTTCTTGTTAAAGAAGGACGTGCAATAGTTGAAGGTATCAATATGGTATCTAAAAGCACAAAACCAAATGCAAAGAACCCGCAGGGTGGTATAGTTAAGCAGGAAGCTCCTATCCACATTTCAAACTTGAATCCGGTTGATCCAAAAACTGGTAAAGCAACGCGTGTTGGTAGAAAAGTAAGTTCTGAGGGAACTTTAGTGCGTTATTCTAAAAAATCAGGAGAGGAGATTAAGTAATGAGTAATACTGCAAGCCTTAAGAAAGAATATGCAGAGCGCATTGCTCCTGCATTGAAGTCACAATTCCAGTATTCTTCTACAATGCAGATACCCGTACTTAAGAAGATTGTTATCAATCAGGGTTTAGGTATGGCTGTTGCTGATAAGAAGATTATCGAAGTGGCAATCAACGAAATGACAGCTATCACTGGTCAGAAGGCCGTAGCTACTATTTCGCGTAAAGATATCGCTAACTTTAAGTTGCGTAAGAAAATGCCGATCGGAGTTATGGTAACTCTGCGTCGTGAAAGAATGTACGAATTCCTGGAAAAATTGGTTCGTGTGGCTTTGCCGCGTATCCGTGACTTCAAAGGTATTGAAACTAAGTTCGATGGTAAGGGTAACTATACCCTTGGTATTCAGGAACAAATCATTTTCCCTGAAATTAATATCGATAGTATTACCAGAATTCTCGGAATGAATATTACCTTTGTAACCTCTGCGCAAACAGATGAAGAAGGTTATGCCTTATTGAAAGAATTCGGTTTACCGTTTAAAAACGCTAAAAAAGACTGATAAATTATGGCAAAGGAATCAATGAAAGCACGCGAAATAAAGCGTGCTAAATTAGTAGCCAAATATGCCGAAAAGAGAGCTGCCTTGAAGCAGATTGTGAGAACCGGAGATCCTGCTGAAGCTTTTGAAGCTGCACAGAAATTACAGGAGCTTCCTAAGAATTCTAATCCGATTCGTATGCACAATCGCTGTAAATTGACTGGTCGTCCTAAAGGATACATCCGTCAGTTCGGTGTTTCAAGAATCCAGTTCCGTGAGATGGCATCTAATGGGCTGATCCCAGGTGTTAAGAAAGCAAGCTGGTAAATATATTGTTTAAATATTGTCAGGGTAGTCCTGATTAATTTAATTATTTTTTATATGACTGATCCAATAGCAGATTATTTGACGAGGTTAAGGAACGCAATTAATGCAAAGCACAGAGTTGTAGAAGTTCCTGCTTCAAATTTGAAAAAAGAAATCACTAAGATTCTTTTTGAAAAAGGCTACATCCTTAATTATAAGTTTGTAGAAGATGGTCCTCAAGGAACTATTAAAGTTGCCTTGAAGTATGATTCTGTTAACAAAGTTAACGCAATCAAAAAACTTGAAAGAATATCTTCTCCGGGTATGCGTCAGTATACTGGTTACAAAGATATGCCGCGTGTTATTAATGGTTTGGGTATTGCTATAATATCTACTTCCAAAGGTGTAATGACAAACAAAGAAGCTGCCGAACTGAAAATCGGTGGTGAAGTATTGTGTTATGTATATTAATAGGAGGAAAAAGCAATGTCAAGAATAGGAAAATTACCCATTAGTATTCCCGCTGGAGTAACAGTTACTCTGAAAGATGATGTGGTTACCGTAAAAGGACCCAAAGGTGAACTTAGCCAGTATGTGAACCCGGCTATCAATGTTGCTATTGAAGATGGACACATCACTTTAACTGAAAACGAAAATGCAATGCTGGATAATCCCAAGCAGAAACATGCATTTCACGGTTTGTATCGTTCGTTAGTACACAACATGGTTGTTGGTGTTTCTGAAGGATATAAGAAAGAATTGGAGCTTGTTGGTGTTGGTTACCGTGCTTCTAATCAAGGAAATATCATTGAATTAGCATTAGGATATACACACAATATCTTTATACAGTTGCCTCCTGAAGTCAAAGTAGAGACAAAATCAGAAAGAAATAAGAATCCTCTTATTCTTTTAGAGTCTTGTGACAAACAATTGCTTGGTCAAGTTTGCTCTAAGATACGTTCTTTCCGTAAGCCCGAACCGTATAAAGGTAAAGGTATTAAGTTTGTTGGCGAGGAAATTCGCAGAAAGTCTGGTAAATCAGCCGGTGCTAAGTAATTTACGTAAATTTGTATTATTATGACAACAAAAATAGAAAGACGAATTAAGATCAAATATAGAGTACGCAATAAAGTGTCAGGTACTGCTGCACGTCCGCGTATGAGTGTATTTAGAAGTAACAAGCAAATCTATGTCCAGATTATCGACGATTTGTCTGGTAAGACATTGGCTGCTGCCTCTTCACTGGGTATGACTGAGAAGTTGCCTAAGAAAGAAGTTGCTGCTAAAGTGGGTGAGATTATTGCGAAAAAAGCTCAGGAAGCAGGTATTACGACTGTTGTTTTCGACCGTAATGGTTACTTGTATCATGGGAGAGTAAAAGAAGTAGCTGATGCTGCTCGTAACGGTGGACTTAAATTTTAATCATTATGGCAGGAGTTAATAATAGAGTTAAGATTACTAACGATATAGAACTGAAAGACAGATTAGTTGCTATTAATCGTGTTACTAAAGTAACCAAAGGTGGTAGAACTTTTAGTTTCTCTGCAATTGTAGTTGTAGGTAACGAAGAAGGTATTATCGGTTGGGGACTTGGTAAAGCTGGTGAAGTAACAGCAGCTATCGCTAAAGGTGTTGAATCGGCTAAGAAAAATCTGACAAGAGTGCCTGTACTGAAAGGTACTGTTCCTCACGAACAGTCAGCTAAGTTTGGTGGTGCTGAAGTATTCATCAAACCTGCTTCTCACGGTACTGGTGTTGTAGCCGGTGGTGCTATGCGTGCCGTATTGGAAAGTGTTGGTGTAACTGACGTTTTGGCTAAATCAAAAGGATCTTCAAATCCGCATAACCTTGTAAAAGCTACTATCATGGCTTTAGGCGAGATGCGTGATGCAAGAATGATTGCTCAGAACAGAGGAATTAGTGTTGAAAAAGTATTTAGAGGATAAGGAGGGAGATATGTCAACTATAAAGATCAAACAAGTTAAAAGTAGAATTGGTGCTCCGGCTGATCAGAAAAGAACTCTTGATGCACTGGGACTTCGCAAATTGAACCGTGTGGTTGAACACGAAAGCACTCCTTCAATTCTTGGAATGGTAGATAAGGTTAAACACTTGGTTGCCATTGTTAAGTAATTATTTGTTGAATATAAAACGAATTACAATATGAACTTAAGTAATTTAAAACCTGCAGAAGGCTCTACTAAAACAAGAAAAAGAATCGGACGTGGTCCGGGTTCTGGCTTAGGAGGTACTTCTACAAGAGGTCATAAAGGTGCTAAATCAAGATCTGGATACTCTAAGAAAATCGGTTTTGAAGGTGGTCAGATGCCTCTTCAACGTCGAGTACCTAAATTTGGTTTTAAGAACATCAATAGAATTGAATATAAAGCTATTAACTTAGAAACAATCCAGAAATTAGCTGAAGCTAAGAAGTTGGAAAAAGTAGGTGTTAATGACTTTATTGAAGCTGGATTCATTTCTTCAAGCCAGTTGGTTAAAGTATTAGGTAACGGAACTTTGACTGCTAAGCTGAGTGTAGAAGCTCATGCATTCTCTAAGAGTGCAGTTGCTGCTATCGAGGCTGCTGGTGGAAATGTAGTAAAACTCTGATTCAATGAGAAAAGCTATTGAAACATTAAAGAATATATGGAAAATTGAGGATCTGAGACAACGGATCCTCATTACCATATTGTTTGTGGCGATTTACCGTTTCGGTTCGTACGTCGTGCTTCCTGGAATCAACCCGGGTATGCTGACACAATTGCATCAACAAACAAGCGAGGGCCTTTTAGCCTTGTTAAACATGTTCTCAGGAGGAGCATTTTCTAATGCATCTATTTTCGCATTAGGAATTATGCCTTATATCTCTGCATCAATCGTTATCCAGTTGCTGGGAATCGCTGTGCCGTATTTTCAGAAACTTCAGCGAGAGGGAGAAAGTGGCAGAAGAAAGATGAATCAATATACTCGTTATTTGACGATTGCTATTTTGTTGGTTCAGGCCCCTTCTTATTTGCTCAATCTTAAAATGCAGGCTGGACCTTCCTTAAATGCTTCATTAGATTGGACTCTGTTCATGGTTACTTCTACCATTATTTTGGCAGCTGGAAGTATGTTTATCCTGTGGCTTGGTGAAAGAATCACAGATAAAGGTATTGGTAATGGTATTTCATTTATTATTTTGATTGGTATTATCGCTCGTCTTCCGCAGTCATTATTCCAGGAGTTGATTTCCCGTATGACCGACAAGACTGGTGGTTTGATCATGTTCTTATTTGAAATAGTATTCCTGCTGATCGTAATTGCCGGAGCTATTCTTTTGGTACAAGGTACAAGAAAAATTCCTGTACAGTATGCAAAGAGAATCGTTGGTAATAAACAGTATGGCGGTGCAAGACAGTACATTCCTTTGAAAGTGAATGCTGCCGGTGTAATGCCTATCATTTTTGCCCAGGCAATTATGTTTATTCCGATCACTTTCATTGGTTTTTCTAACACTAACAATGTGAGTGGTTTCGTTCATGCATTTACTGACCATACGAGTTTCTGGTATAATTTTGTTTTTGCAGTAATGATTATCTTATTTACGTACTTCTATACTGCGATTACCATTAACCCGACTCAAATGGCTGAGGATATGAAGAGAAATAATGGTTTCATTCCGGGAATTAAGCCAGGTAAGAAAACTGCTGAGTATATCGATGATATCATGTCACGTATTACTTTGCCGGGTTCTTTCTTTTTGGCTTTCATTGCTATCATGCCCGCATTTGCCGGTATCTTTGGTGTGAAGGCTGAGTTTGCTCAATTCTTCGGTGGTACGTCTCTGTTAATTCTTGTAGGTGTTGTTTTGGATACACTGCAACAAGTCGAAAGTCATTTGTTGATGAGACATTATGATGGTTTGTTGAAGTCTGGTCGTATCAAAGGACGCACCGGTAGTAGTGTAGCTGCATATTAATTCTTTGAGTAGAAATGATATTTCTTAAAACTGAAGATGAAATAGAGCTGCTCCGTCAGAGTAACTTACTTGTTGGTAGAACGTTGGCTGAAGTTGCCAAGCTTGTGAAACCGGGAGTTACCACTAAAGAGCTGGATAAGGTAGCGGAAGAGTTTATCAGAGATCATGGTGCTGTTCCTACCTTTAAAGGTTTTCCCAATCAATATGGAGATCCGTTTCCTGCTTCTTTATGCACATCGGTTAATGAACAGGTAGTGCATGGCATTCCGGGAGATATCGTGTTGAAAGACGGTGATATTGTATCGGTCGACTGTGGTACCTACATGAATGGTTTCTGTGGTGATTCAGCTTATACCTTTTGCGTTGGTGAAGTGGACGAAGAAGTTCGTCAGTTGTTGAAGGTAACTAAAGAGGCGTTGTATATTGGCATTCAAAATGCTGTGCAGGGAAAAAGAATCGGTGATATCGGATATGCTATTCAGCAATATTGTGAGTCCCATTCTTATGGTGTTGTGCGTGAATTTGTCGGTCATGGTATTGGTAAAGACATGCACGAAGACCCTCAGGTACCGAATTATGGTAAAAGAGGATACGGAACACTTTTAAAGAAAGGTCTTTGCATTGCGATTGAACCGATGATTACGCAAGGTGACCGACAAGTTATTATGGAACGTGACGGATGGACAGTGAGAACCAGAGATCGGAAATGTGCCGCACACTTTGAACATACCATTGCGGTAGGTGCAGGCGAGGCTGATATTCTGTCATCATTTAAATTCATAGAAGAAGTTTTAGGAGATAAAGCGATATAATATATGGCAAAGCAATCTGCAATAGAACAAGATGGAGTTATAGTTGAAGCATTGTCTAATGCAATGTTTCGTGTTGAATTAGAAAACGGACATGAGATTACTGCTCATATTTCTGGTAAGATGAGAATGCATTACATTAAAATCCTACCGGGTGATAAAGTCAGAGTCGAAATGTCTCCTTACGACTTATCGAAAGGAAGAATTGTATTTAGATATAAATAAAATAAGATATGAAAGTAAGAGCATCATTAAAGAAACGTACGCCAGAATGTAAGATCGTTAGACGTAATGGCCGTTTGTATGTTATTAACAAGAAAAATCCTAAGTATAAACAACGTCAAGGATAATTTATTATTTTTGCAAAAAAAATAATTTAGTATATGGCTATAAGAATAGTTGGTGTAGATTTACCTCAAAATAAGAGAGGTGAGATTGCGTTGACCTATGTATATGGAATAGGTCGTAGTAGTTCAGCAAAAATTTTAGATAAAGCTGGTGTAGACAAAGATCTGAAGGTGAAAGACTGGACAGATGATCAGGCTGCAAAGATTCGTGAGATCATCGGTGCAGAGTATAAGGTTGAAGGTGATCTTCGTTCTGAAGTACAATTGAACATTAAGCGATTAATGGATATTGGTTGCTACCGTGGTGTACGTCACCGTATTGGTCTGCCTGTAAGAGGTCAGAGCACTAAGAACAATGCGCGTACTCGTAAGGGTAGAAAGAAAACCGTTGCAAATAAGAAAAAAGCTACTAAATAATAATTGTTGATATGGCAAAAAAAACAGTCGCAGCTAAGAAGAGAAATGTTAAGGTGGATGCTAATGGACAATTGCATGTTCATTCATCTTTCAACAATATTATTGTTTCTCTTGCAAATAGTGAAGGGCAGATTATCTCTTGGTCGTCTGCAGGAAAGATGGGATTTAGAGGTTCTAAAAAGAATACTCCTTATGCAGCTCAGATGGCTGCCCAGGATTGTGCTAAAATTGCATTCGATCTTGGCCTGAGAAAGGTAAAAGCATATGTTAAAGGTCCGGGTAACGGTCGTGAATCTGCAATCAGAACGATTCATGGTGCCGGTATTGAAGTTACAGAAATCATTGACGTAACTCCGCTTCCGCATAACGGTTGTCGTCCTCCGAAAAGACGTAGAGTTTAAGATTTACCTTTAATAAAAATGATACTTGATTTTGTTTTTGGATTGCATTAATTTCTTCTCTGTAATCGCGGCTGCAACAAATTGAGTTCATGAATAAACAATTAAATATTTAAAAAGAAATGGCTAGATATACTGGACCAAAATCAAGAATAGCCCGTAAATTCGGTGAAGGT